>MPMA02235569.1_pt1 | contig 46009 bp, 42 predicted proteins | sample 1617361 | NCBI WGS metagenome assembly MPMA02 (sample SAMN05944807, study PRJNA350692) | marine metagenome | biome: marine; feature: ODZ; material: water; isolation source: 180 m water sample filtered on 0.2 um supor filter | place: Pacific Ocean | collected 2012-04-08 | depth 180m m | reverse complement strand
GGTCAACTACGGTAATTGCTGATTTCTTTTCAAATTAAAGACGCCCTGACTTGGCAACCGGTGGGGTCAGATGCCTTAAGATGTAAATGTAGTAACGCCGTATCCCTCCCTTGTGGCAGCCCTTTTGTGCAGCCAGTGGTGCCATCGAATCATACTTATATATTTCACCGTGTAGGTCATATGACGGATGCGGAAGGTGTTGAGTTCCTGTACTCTGGCCTGGTTATGGAGAAAACCTGACAGTGATGTTTAGGGTAATTTGTTTCTTGGTCTTTCGAAAGAATGATTACTTCTGATTAAAAGACGTAGTCACTATGATATTGCACCTACTACTCTTTCTTACAGGTTTCTCTGAATAGGGCGTAAATGGTTTCTATACTCAGTTTAGATCAATAAAGGAGAATTAAAGTGAAAAAAGTATTTCTAAAGACATTGTTGATTCTGATGAGCGTGGGTTTATCAAGTCCGGCCATTACCGAGCAAGCTGACGACCCCGATATATTTCAGGTTGAGACGACTACGATGAAGTTCAATTCCGGTAAGGATCTTCAGGATTTGTTATCTCTGCGGCGCAAGTTTTCGGAGTTCGCGAAATCTGGAGAAATTAAGTTTAGTTCGCGTATCTTGGTACCTTGGGCCGTCAGTAAAGCTACATTCCCTGATAATCAAGATTGGGATGTATTGTGGATTGGTTTTTCGCCGAACACTGGAGATTATGCAGATACGTTGAGTTACTACCTAAAGAATGGTGACATGATCAATGCTGATTTTGACGGAGTGAGGACTAATACCGACACGACCTTGATGTATGGTGAAGTCGTTTTTCGTGCAGAGAGGTCCGTACCTGAGGAGAACGGAGCGGTGTTGTTCAGGACTTGCAGATTAAATGATAAACAGACCATGGATAGTGCAAAAAAAGCGATAGTTGCCATGTCTGAAAAATTAAAGGCGGGTGGATCGAAGGGCTCGAGTTATTTTTGGTACCCCGGACCGGGAGCAGCACCATCGATGCAAGACGCATTCTTACGGGTGAGAATCTTTCCGAGTGTTGAAGCTTGGGGAGAATCTGGAATGGCCTACCAGAATGGAGATCTTTCTAAGGAGCAGGCTGCTGCTGGGCGAGCTATGAGTTGCTCGGCCTTCAGACTATATCTCAGCTACCCTTTTTATGTACGAGAACGATAATTAGGGGTTAACGCTTTTAGGCTAAGAGAGGCCCAAGGTTCTTGGGCCTCTCTTAGGTGTATGTGGTTCAGATAAAGGGGTCAGGTCGGTTCCTATACTCAATTAAATCAAAGGGGATTTTTATGTCAGACAAAATTGACGATTTCAAATTTGTACATATTTCAAATGTTTATTCACGTAATTCATCAGGCCAATTAGTTAGTCAAGTGAACTGGAAAACAGAAGGTGAAATGGCCGTATACGGGGAAGTTTGGGGAACACTAACATTTATTTATTCAAAATTTTGATACGCCTGATGCCGAAGGTGGCGAAGTTAGTTGGGCTGGCGAAGCTTTTCATCCGGATGGCTCCAAAACTATTGGTTTCCAAACAGGGACTTGGACGAAAGCCGGAAACCATGTATGGCGATTAGAAATGACCGGGGAAGATAGTCGAGAGGGCGGAGTAAAAACTGTTAGCGAGATATCTTTAGAAACCTTAACCTGGGCAGGTTCGGTATTTCGAGCTTAGTTTCCATACACAATATTTCAATCAACAAAAAACTTAAGTCAAGCTCTGTCTTTTTATAGGCGGGCCTTTTCAACCTTTCCCCAGCCATCTTCAAGCAGAGCGGTCCAATCTTCTATAGGGACTTTGGAGATCGCCGCCTTTAATAGGACTTTATCGGCCTCTCACCTGCGGCCAGTATATGTGGGTTTGATTACTGTTGTGCCTGCGAAGCCTGCCGATAGGTTGATCCTAATGTTAGGGGTTTCTGGTTTAAGCATTCTTGGGGGACATTCCGGGCTGGCGTTTAGACCAACTTTGCGCCAATACTGAAAAAACGCTCTGTGGTGAATGATTTGAGCCTTTCGGGTCGCCGGCAAGATTCCGGCAGAAAATCTGACCGTTTTTGTTGTAAACTCCCAGACTGCCGGTTTGCTCCGATAGCACGAAGAGTCGGTCGCCGTTCTAACCGGTCTCATGAAGGAGACAAAGTGACTTTATCCCGACGCCTGCCAGGCAGCCCCGCCATCGCTGCCGCATCCGAAATTGCGCCGGGCCGTTATCCGGATCACGACGGCTTCGCCATGCAGGAATTGGTCATGGCGAACTTCCTCGCGCAATGGGATCTTGATCCCTCTTTGATTGATGGCTTGTTGATCAGCCCGGCCGGAATGGCCGTGGGCTCCGGCGCCAACATATTCGTCCACGAATGGATGACCGACAGTCTGGGTATCAAGCCACGCTACGCCATGACCGTGAACGCGGGCGGCGCCACATATAACCTGATGGCGATGCGTGCAGCCACTACCATCAGCTCAGGTCTTGCCGACGCTGTTCTATGCATCGGCGCGGGCAAGTTCCCGAAGGTCGGCGCGGGCGCGGGCGACACTATGGCAAAAATGGTCAGCGACCCGCAGTTCGAGTATCCCTACGGCTCATTCATCCCAGCGCTTTACGCATTGACGGCAAACCGTCATATGCATGACCGTGGCACCACACGCGAGCAATTGGCGTCGGTCGCCGTCTCGAGCCGTAAATGGGCGCTCAAACACCCGGATGCGATCATGGGACACAAGGGTCCCATTACCGTCGATGATGTTGTCAACTCGCGGCCAATCGCGTCGCCATTTAACTTACTCGACTGTTCGGTACCATGCGAAGGCGGCGCCGCGTTTCTGGTGGCTCGGGGCGACATCGCCCGGGAAATAACTGATCAGCCCGCCTACGTGCTTGGGTTCGGCGAGTATCACGATCACGGTGCCATTGCACTCTCAAGTGACTTTGCCGCCATGGGCGCGGGCAATGCGGCAAAGCCAGCATTCGCTATGGCAGGGCTACAACCGTCCGATGTCAATATGGCCCAGCTATACGACGCCTTCTCCATCAACCCGATTTTGTTACTGGAGGAGACTGGCCTGGCAAAACCTGGCGAAGGCGGACGCTTCTTCGAAGACGGCCGCGGAGCACCAGACGGCGATCTGCCGGTCAATACCTATGGCGGTCTGCTGTCGTTCGGTCACACCGGCGACGCGTCCGGCATTACCATGCTGGTCGAGGGTGCACTTCAAACCATGGGCTGCGCGGGCGACCGTCAGGTCGAAACCGATATAACGCTGGTTCACACCTATGGTGGCATGATGGCCGATCAGGCGACACTATTGCTGGGGAGAGCACCATGAAACCGGTCCCGGAAATTTCAGAGGTTACCGAACCCTATTGGCGGGCCGCAGCCGAGGGACGCTTTATGCTGCCGCGCTGCAACGCCTGCGACGGGGTCCATCACCCGCCGCGCCGCTGGTGTCCCCACTGCTGGTCACAGGATATGTCCTGGGCCGAAATGTCAGGGCGCGGACATGTGATGACCTTTTCGATCGTACACCAGCCACCATCTGAAGGCTTTGAAGTGCCGTACATTCTGGCTGTGGTTAAATTGGAAGAGGGTCCGCAGATGATGTGCAATATCGTCAAATGCACAACGGGTGATGTGACAATCGGCATGGGTGTTTCCGTTATCTTCGAAACGCGCGGCGATATTGCCCTGCCGCAGTTCAAGCCTGCGTAAACATAGGTATGCAAAAAACAAGAGGTGAGATAATGAGCACCAACTACGCTAACCCAATGACATACGTTGCCAAAGGGTCGATCGAAGAAGCCATGGAGTGGGTTGGCCGTGAGATGACCATCGAGGCCCCCTATGCGGTCAATGAGGCGCAGATCGCCTATTACGCGGCAATGCTCGAAGATCCCAACGAAAACTATTGGGATGAGGCGGCAGCCAAAAAGCGCTATGGCGCGATCATCTCGCCAAGCGGCATGTTTCAAACCTGGATTATTCCGACACCTTGGCGCCCGGGCGGTCGGCCCGAACATGGGCCCGTGTACGCGCTCGAAGTGCCACTGCCCTGTGAAACTCTCATCAACGTCACCACAGACAGCGCGTATCACGCGCCCATACTGGTTGGTGACCGGCTGACCTTCACCGACCGGATTGAATCGATTAGCCCATTAAAACGCACGGCAGTGGGTGAGGGTTATTTCGTAACAACAGACACGGTATGCCGCAATCAGGATGGCGTGAGCCTGGCAACCAACACCAATGTGATATACCGCTATGACACCGTGCCCGCGAACGACGATACAGCGGCTCCATCGTTCGAGCGGCCGGTGGTGGGTGCCGATGTGGAAAAGTTACCTGAAATCTCGCTGCCGATCACGCTGTCAAAATTGGTCATGAATGCGGCCGCTACACGTGACTACTTTCCCGGCCACCACGACCGTGAATACGCACAAGGTCAGGGTGTCGGCGACGCCTACCACAATACTATGTATTTACAGGGGTTCGTTGACCGGGCTGGTTACGAATGGGCGGGACCCGACGCGTGGTTGGTGCGCCGCCAGCTACGCATGCTCGAGCCTGCCTGCCGAGGCGACACCATGCGCACCGACGGACGCGTGGTTGAGCGGCGCGAGGAAAATGGGCGGCGCTTGGTTGACGTAGACATCGACGTGCTGACCGAACATGGGATCGCCGCTACCACCCAGCTGACCTTCGATTTGGATGGCTGGAATGGCAGTAAGTAAATCGCTCATTAACACTGCGTTAATAACAATCAGGCCAGCAATGACTAAAGCTGCCACTTTCAAACGTGATGTTTTTTTCGGTTTTGGCTGGGCTTGGCTGCACTGTTATCTTCACTTCAGACAACTGTACGTCGTCAGCCCATATGGGACCACTGGCACTAAATTCTAAGAGACACTTTTCTGCTCATTGTTGCTCCAGTCTATCCTGCTAATCTTATGTACGTTTGATTACTGTTCAGGGAGTCCAACTGGCGAGATAAGAGCTGACTGTATGAGTGCCATCTTCTCAAGAATGATCTCTGCCTGTTGTTGAGTGAGACCGTATTGAGCGCTGTTCCTCAACCTGTCAAAATCTTTTCCAAGACCTTGTTTGTATTTGCTCAGGCATGTTTTCCAGCGTTTTTCCTTCCGTTCAAACCTTGCCAGCTTGTAAGAATCGATATCGGATCTTGTAGTTGTCCCTGAAGTGTCGACGATATCGGTCTGGGCTCCCGCGAGTTTTGGCCGTTTACATTCATTCATCGGGATGTTGTAGCTGAGGGCTGCCTGGACCTTTTTGTGCACTTCGGCAGCAACAAGATTGATGGGTATGCTTAACAAAAACGCAAAGATAACGCCTGTTCTTGTCATGATGGACTCCACTTGCAGTCAGATCTGGACTCAGCGGAGTATAATCTTGCGTATCGAATTTCTCTATGATTACGTTGATATGAAAAATGAGACATTTGCGGATCAATTTGGCCAGTCGCTTAATTCTTTACCTTCAAGCTACTACAAAGTTTACACTAGGGGCTTCATAGTCTCTTTGTGATCAGTTCATGACTTCCTCGGCTGGAAATGCGTTACCGGGTGACACCTACTATAACCTGCAGATTCAGGGCATGTCCTGCGCGGGCTGTGTCGCATCTGTTGAACGAACGCTCAAAAACGTGCCAGGTGTAAGTGATGCGGTCGTCAACCTGCCCAGTGAAAGCGCCTATGTTGAAGGCAGCTGTGATCTCAAGGATCTGCTAGCAGCGGTTGACAAGGCCGGGTATAGCGCGACCGTTAGTGACCCGGACAATATCGATGAGAAGGAAACGCTGCTTAAGGCCGAGTTGTACCAGAGATTGTGGAAATCCGGCGTTGCACTGGTTGGTGGCAGCCTATTGATGGGCGGTATGGCACTGAATCTATTCCCCTCGATTGAAAATCAGCTGTTCTGGATAGTGGTTGGATTGATGGTTCTGATTGGAATGGTGGTTGCTGGCGGACATTTCTTTCGTGGTGCATTCCATTCTGCCAGATACCTGTCCACCACGATGGACACGCTGATCGCTTTAGGAACAGGAACGGCCTGGACCTATTCAATGTTGGTTGTCTTACTGCCGTCAGTCATACCAGAGGCAAGTCAACATCTGTTCTTCGAAGCAGCGCTTTTTATTATTGGATTTGTAAATCTTGGCAAGAGCCTGGAGATGAATGCGCGAGGAAAAGTCTCAGGTGCCATTGAGAAACTGTTAACACTGACTCCTGATGAAACGACTGTTGTCGCAGATGGAGAAGAACAGTCAGTGGCAGTCTGGAAAGTCGGCATTGGCGATCTGTTGCGAATAAAACCGGGTGATCGATTGCCGGTAGATGGTGTGATAACGGAAGGATTTTCCAGCATCGATGAGTCGATGTTAACAGGAGAGCCCGTCAGCGTTGACAAAACAGCTGGAGATCGTGTTGCCGCCGGGACAATCAATCTGTTTGGCACCTTCACCATGCAAGCAAAGCAAATAGGTGATGAGACAACGCTGGCGCGTATGGTCTCGCTGGTTAAGGATGCACAGAATTCAAAACCGCCAATTGGTCGAATTGCTGACTCGATTGCTGCAGTGTTTGTGCCTGCAGTTCTGGTTATCGCTGCTTTGTGTATCGTTTACTGGGGTTGGCTTGCGGCTGAAAGTGAAGTTAGCCTGGTAATTGTTACAGCGATGTCTGTCCTGATTGTCGCCTGCCCCTGTGCATTGGGTCTGGCGATTCCCATGTCCATTATGGTTGGTGTCACGCGTGCTGCGACGAATGGATTGCTGATTCGAAACAGTGATGCATTACAGGCAGCCATCGGGATAGATACGATTGTCCTGGATAAGACTGGTACACTTACCGAGGGTAAACCAAAAGTAGTTTCAGTCTCATCCGAGGAATCCAGTTTACTCAATATTGCTTACAGCCTTGAATCCTCGTCAGAACATCCATTGGCGACCGCAATTATTGACTATTGCATAACACGGGGAGTTAAAAAACTTCCCGTCACATCCTTTCAGATTTCACCAGGTGGTGGTGTCTCGGCCAATGTTTCTGGTAAGGATGCAGTGATTGGCAATGCGAAGTTCCTGAAGTCCCAGGGTGTCATCGTCGGCGGTGATGAGATTGGTACGACCATATATGTTGCTGAAGATGGCTTGCTGATAGGTAGTTTTGTACTCGCCGACACTCTGAAAGACGAAGCAGAAAATACTGTACTACAGCTGCAAAGAATGGGGATCGAGGTTTTGATTCTTTCGGGAGACAACCAATCGAGTGTTGGCGATGTCGCGAAAGACCTGGGGATCTCCAATTTTAGAGCAGGACTCTCACCTGAAGATAAATTAGCTGAAATCAGATCCCTGCAGCAAGAAGGCAAGAAAGTCGCCATGGTTGGTGATGGTATTAACGATGCCCCGGCTCTGGGAATTGCAGATGTTGGCTTTGCGATGGGTGAGGGAACCGATATAGCCATTGAAAGTGCAGATATTGCCATCGTCGGCAATCAGTTGAATAAGGTTGTCAGCGCCATCAGGATATCAAAGCGGACGATTCGCAATATCTATCAGAATCTCTTCGGAGCCTTCGTTTACAATATTATCCTGATCCCTATTGCAGCCGGTGTCTTGTATCCCATATTGATTAGTCCAACCTTTGCGGGAATGGCCATGGCCATGTCCTCCGTCACCGTTGTCGCGAATGCGAGTCGATTACGATTCATTGCGCTTTGAGTAGATAAGGACTTACCTGATGCCTTACCGGGGCGAATTATTCAGCAGACTGCCTGTAGCGTCGTCATTCCTGCCAAACCAGGGAATAAAGACCAGAACAAATCCTGTGGTCAGTCTGTAGCCGGATGATTGAAGTGCTGTTTTCCGTTATTGCCAGCAGTGAATGATTGGTACATGATCAAGGTCCGGCAATATTAAGCATAAGTAGTGTGGGTCAATATGGCAGAACCCGTTCACATCGAAGTATTCACCGACTACGTCTGACCCTGGTGTTATCTCAGTACAGGTAGTATCGAAAAACTGCGCCAGGAAGAAAACGTGACCGTGTCATGGTCCTTTTTTCCGTTACATCCTGAAACACCAATGGAAGGTAAGTCCCTGGGGGATCTTTTTAAGGGAAGGGAGTCGCAGGTCCAGGCGTTTCAGAATCAGATAAAGGAAATTGCCGATAGGGAAGGTCTGCCTTATGGTGAAAGAACCATGACCTACAATAGTCGTCTCGCTCAGGAGCTTGGCAGTTGGGCAGATACCCAGGATGACGGTGAGAAGCTGCACGATTTGCTGTATCGATCCTATTTTGTAGATAATCTGAATATCTCTGATACTGAGGTTCTTGTCGAACTTACTGAAAAAGCAGGCCTCGATGGCGGTATGGCCAGATCGGTTCTGATGGCAAGAAGTTTCGGTGACAAGGTTGACGAGGATTGGCGAAGAGCAAGATCCCTCGGATTGAGCGGTGTGCCGACGTTCGTCAGTGACGATCTGTACGTCGTGGGTTGTCAGACTTATGACGTCCTGATGAAGTTCCTTAATCACCTGCGGAAGTTAAAGGCTGAAGCCGGTAGTGCGGAAGGCGGGACCTAATCGAGCAGCAGCACGTACGTGCACTATCCCAATCTGGACATGGGTCTCTGTGACGCATGCCAGTCCTTCATTCAGACACTTCTCATATTCTTTCAGGTGGCGTCGAACTGTTCGACCATGAGATTCGCATCATCGATCATTGAATCGCATACAGTGTAAGTGATGTTCGCGTGGCCGAGGATGAACTCTAATGTCAGGAATCTAATCGAGATATCTCTGATTTATTGTTTTGGTTCATAGGATTAAAAAACCATTTAGCGAGTTCTTTTTTAGGGGTCGGGATCAGCGCAGCAGATGCGAGGGTTGATGAGCTTTCAGGCGTTGGTCCACCTGGTTAACAGTTGTTGCAGGTCACTGTAGCTGTCTACCACGAGAGAAGCATTGTCCAATGCGCCATCGGCAACGTAGGGGCTGCTTATTGCGATTACCTGCATGCCTGCACTTATGGCTGCGCGCACACCATTTGGCGAGTCTTCAAATACGATGCAGCGTTCCGGGTCTACATGCAGCATCCTGGCGCACAGTAAGAAGATGTCAGGGCTTGGTTTGCCGTGCTTCAGATGAGGATTGTCACCACAGACGACCTGGTCGAAACAGTTGCCCCACGACTTGCGGCTTAGTTTCAACTTATAGAGATAATGATGAGAGCTCGTGGCGAGGCCGATGGGAACGTCTGATACTGCCAGGGCTTGTATGAACTCTCCTGCACCCGGTATTTCTGCCGGATCTGTGAAAAGCTCGCGAAGGAAAACCTCTCGTTTAGCCAGAAATTCATCCGCTGAGAGGGGCAGATTATAGTGATCTATAACCAGCTGCGCGCTGCTGTGTGAATCACCACCGATGGCCCTGCGCTTCAGTTCCATGGTGAATTCGACGTTGTAGGGATCAAGAACCTGTTGAGTTGCGATCGTATATGAAGGTTCAGTATCTAAAAGTGTCCCATCCATATCAAAGATAAAGGCTGCGGGTTCTGCGAGAAGTGATTTGCTCATTCTGACTCTATGAACGGTGCCGCAATTGCTTCAATAACCTCGTGAGGAATGAGGCCGTCCTCCTGTTGCAGTCGGTTCTCAGCTTCAGAAGCGAGGTTCATCAGGGTGAAAAGGGTCGCCTGGTTCAACTCGAAACTGTGAGACCTCTCTACGACAATATGAGTCAGGATAAAAGTTAACGCCTCTTCCTTTGACAATCTGCTGGTTCGCATGGTGTAGGAGTGCCTGGAGTGGAAATGAAAGAATAATACTGAACGGATCTGTGGTTTGCCAAGAGCCCGAGATAATGATTGCGACAGAGTTCGTGAGGAGGCGCTATGAATGGAAGGCATATTGTAATCAGTTCTTAGTTCATTTCGATAGTTCTGGATTGCCCGTAACCATATTAAACTCTTAAATAGATCTCCCTCCCGAAAAAAATACGGCCGAGAAAATGAAAAAAGTGATATTTACGGAGCGACGATCTGGCGAAGATAGGAGGCAGTCTCGCAGACGTGGCTTAAAACGGACCATTTTGGAGTTCTGGAAGCCGTCGGCTTATCGAAGACGCCGAACCAGAAGGTCTCCATACTTGCGCAAGGAAACCTATACGATATACATGCCGGAAGTCTGAATCTGGCGAAATTGATCCCTGGGTGAAACCTGCAGCGTCACTGTACCCCGCAGCCTGAAGCAGGGACACTGTCGCCTGCCGCAGGCATTAATGCCGTCAATACAGAGTATGTCAGCTTCCCCGACAGTGAGGTCTTAAGTTTTGACTCGTGTTGCAGATTTCTTCCCCCAAAATCATAGGATCCAATAGTTTCATTGGTACTTTCCCTGAGTAAGCGTCATTCATCATGAAGAAAATGGATCGATAAGTGGTCTAAACAGGATTCAGATAGCATCCATCGTATTCAGGGCTTGAAACAATTAGCTTTGTCTTGATGATGCGATCTGGTTTATTATTCCAAACTTTTTGTAAGAGCAAAAATGATAGAAGTCAGTCATTTAACCAGACAATTTGGCTCCTTGCGCGCGGTAGAGGATCTTTCCTTGAAACTTGAGCCGGGAGAAATACTCGGATTCCTGGGTCCCAACGGAGCCGGTAAATCTACTACCATGAAGATGTTGACCGGATTTCTTGTACCAACGAGCGGCAGGATCAGTGTCTTCGGCCATGATGTTGGCGACAACCCCATTTCTGCGCAGGAAATGATCGGCTACCTGCCGGAAGGGGCACCTTGTTATGAGGATATGACGCCGGAAACATTCCTGAATTTCATCGCTGAGATCAGGGGATTTCGAGACGACGAGAAACGTCGGCGGGTCGATGATGTCGTCAAAAAGATGTCGCTGCAACAGGTGTTGCATCAGAAAATAGAAACGCTCTCAAAAGGATTCAAGCGTCGAGTTGGATTAGCACAGGCGATCATCCATGATCCAAAAGTGCTGATACTTGACGAACCAACGGATGGACTTGATCCCAATCAGAAGAAACAGGTTCGCGATCTGATTCTGGGCTTGTCAAAAGACAAGATCGTCATTATCTCAACCCACATTCTTGAAGAGGTTGCGGCAGTCTGCAGTCGAGTTGTAATCGTTTCCGAGGGCAAACTGGTCGTTGACTGTTCAGCAGAAGAGCTTGAAAAACAGTCCAGGTTCCATGGTGCTGTCACGTTGATATTACCTGAGGATGTTGATGCAGACCTGCTTCGGTCTCAGATTGAACCACTGTCATCAGTTGACTCGCTGGAAGTGTCGGGCACGAGCATCACGGTCTTCCCTAAAGACAATATGCAGATATTTTCGGTGTTAAGCGGCCTACTGACCCAACAGGGAATTGCACCTGAATCGATGTTCCAGGAAAAGGGTCGGCTTGAAGATGTGTTCAGGCAGATAACAACAGGTGAATCAGTATGAGTCATCTTGTTGCTATCGTAAAACGTGAACTGAACAGCTATTTCGTCACTCATCTGGCGTATGTCTTCATCCTGATATTTCTAATTCTGTCAGGGGTTTTCACCTTCTACCTTGGAAACTTCTTTGAGAGAGGCCAGGCGGATCTGGCCCCCTTTTTTAATTTCCACCCCTGGTTGTATCTGTTTCTCGTCCCCGCCATCTCAATGAGGCTTTGGTCTGAAGAACGCAAATCAGGATCGATTGAATTGTTACTGACACTGCCCATCAGGAAGTTTGATGCAGTCGCCGGGAAGTTCCTGGCCGCATGGATATTTACAGGTATTGCCTTATTGCTGACCTTTCCATTGTGGCTGACTGTCAACTATCTGGGTGAGCCGGACAACGGTGCCATCCTTGCTGGATATCTGGGCAGTTGGTTGATGGCTGGGGGATTCCTTGCCATTGGATCATGTATGTCTGCTTTGAGTAGAAGCCAGGTCATTGCGTTTATCGTCACGGGGTTGGTTTGTTTGTTGTTTGTGCTTGCGGGATTCCCGATGGTTCTGAATCTGTTTGAGGACTGGGTACCGATGATTGTTCTGGATGCGCTGGCAAGTCTGAGTTTCCTTGCGCATTTCAGTTCCATTTCCAAGGGCGTGCTGAGTCTGCAAGATGTGTTTTATTTCGTTTCGGTGATCGTAGCCTGGTTGGCTGCAACCATGATTGTCCTCGAAATTAAGCGGGCGAGTTGAGTGTAACGATGAGAAATAGCATTAATTCTGGAATAACACTTTTATTGGTGGTGATAGGCTTTCTCGTCTTCACCATGCTCAACAATCAACTTTTCTCGGGTATTCGCCTGGATCTCACCGAGAGTAATTTATACACCCTGTCTGAGGGAAGTCTGGACATTGTTTCGACTATTGATGAACCGATCAATCTCTATTTCTTCTTTTCGGATTCTGCGAGTCGTGAACTGACGGGCCTGCGAGCTTATGCGAAACAGGTTCAGGATCTGCTTGAAGAATACGAGCTGAAGGCAGATGGCGGTATTAATATGACCATCATTGATCCGGAGCCGTTTTCTGAAGAGGAGGACCGGGCCAACACTTTTGGCCTGCAAAGTGTGCCAGTCAGCAGTACGGGCAGCGAACTTTATTTCGGTCTGGCAGGGACCAATGCACTTGACGATCAACTGGTGATACCGTTTTTCCAACCGGACAAGGAAGCATTCCTGGAATATGAAATAAGTAAGATGATTCAGACCCTGCAGACACCGGAGAAACCCGTCGTTGGTTTACTTTCATCAATCAAGGTGCAGGGTGATGTCAATATGCAGACATTTCAGACGACACCTGCCTGGATTATGATTGATCAGATTGAACAGTTATTTGAAGTTGAAACCGTCGAATCGTCGATCACCAGCGTGCCTGAGAATATAGACCTGCTGCTGGTAATCCACCCAAAAGCACTGGCTGAGGAAACCCTCTATGCCCTCGATCAGTTTGCCATGGGAGGTGGTCGTCTGTTGATATTTGTGGACCCAATGGCGGAAAGGGATAGAGCTGCATCAGCCAATCCCATGATGCAAAGAGCCCCACCCGAGCCATCAGATCTGAACAGACTCACTACGGCCTGGGGGGTTACCTTAAGGCCAGGTATTGTTTTGCTGGATTCTCAGAATGCACTTTCGGTCAGCGGCGGTCCTTCTGGTCAGCCCGTTCGCCATCTTGCGATTCTGGGGATGGGGCAGGACAACTTCTCAGCAGATGACATAACTATATCCGCACTTGAGAATATCAATATGGCGTCTGTGGGCATTCTTGATATTTCCGATGATCTGGAAACAAAAATCACACCGCTAATTCAGTCCAGCACCTTTGCAAAGGCGTCAGAAGTGATGCAACTGCAATTCCTGACGAACCCTGCCGATCTGCAAAAAGGATTCGAACCGACTGGCGAAGTCTACCCCGTCGCCGTAAGAATAGAAGGCAAAGCCAATTCTGCTTTTTCAGGCCCCCTTGACTCAGAAGAGGAGCCTTCAGCTGCTCTTGGTAATGAGCCTTCAGCTGCTCTTGGTAATGAGCCTTCAGCTGCTCTTGGTAATGAGCCTTCAGCTGCTCTTGGTAATGAGCCTTCAGCTGCTGATAAAGAGCCTTCAGCCCATATTGCGGCAACCGATGATATCAACGTCATTCTTGTCGCGGATACCGATTTGCTGTCCGATCACATGTGGGTTCAGGTTCAGAACTTCTTCGGCCAGAGAATCGCCAGTCCATGGGCAAATAACGGAGACTTCGTCACTAACACGGTTGATAACCTGGTGGGCAGTGCGGCGTTAATCAGTGTACGCAGCAGAGGGAGGTTTTCAAGACCATTCAATGTGGTGCAGGATCTGAGGCGAGAAGCTGAAACCCGGTACCTTGAGAGCGCCAATGATCTACAAGCTCAGCTGTCGGAAACAGAGCAACAGTTATCGGCGCTTGAAACGTCAAGAAGTGAGCAGGGTTTACTCAGTCTGTCACCTGAACAAGAAACCGCTCTGGTTGAGTTTCAGCAAGAGAAGTTACGTATCCGCAAGCAGCTTCGAGATGTCCGCCATCAACTGGACAAGGATATAGAAGGCCTTGGTTCAATGCTGAAATTCCTCAATATCGCACTGATCCCGATATTGCTGACATTAATGCTATTGATGCTCAGCTATGCAAAGACGGTTAAGAGGTCATCAAATGAACCGTAGCTGGATACAGGGACTTGGCGTCGCAATCGCCGTGATGTTGGCCATTGTTGTAATTGACAGTGTTCCCAGGCGGTCATCCGATGGACAGATGGAACAGTACATGCTGCCCGGGTTGCATACGGAATTAGGTAAGGTCGAGAAGATCGTGCTTGTCGGACGAGAGACGACAAGCACGCTGCAGCTAAACGACGGTAAATGGACCGTAGCAGAAAGATACCAACTTGAGGCGAAGTTCGAAAAACTGGCCAGCCTGCTTAAAACACTGGCTGATTCAAAACTTAAGGAACGTAAAACAAGGAAACCAGAGAACTTCGATGTTCTTGGTGTCAATGCAGAAGAAGCAACAGAAATAAAGGTGGTCACACCAGACGGGCGTTACTCGGTACTGGCAGGAAATTCGGATCAAAAACGCAAGGGTCAGTACGTGAGGTTGTTCGAAGGCGAAGCAGTTGCCAATCAGGTCTGGTTGACAGATCAGGTCGTGGATATTTCATCAAGTCCGGCAGATTGGCTCGAGGACGAGATCATTGATGTTGAAGCCGATCGCATTCAGGAGATTAGCTATACCCAGGAACAGGAAGTGCTGGGTGTAGTTCGTCAGGATGGACAACTCAAGATTTCTGACTTACCGGCAGATGCAGAACTAAGGTACTCATCGGTAGTTGACACCCTGGGCAGGGCGCTTAGTAATGTCCGAATGCAGGATGTACTGCCAGCGGCAGAAATCGACTTTAGCGGCGCAGGTTATGCCCGATTCAGATTGGAAGATGATCTGGAAATAAAGATTCAGCTTGTCGAGCGAGCAGGGAAATACTGGATTCAGCTTCTTGATCATGCAAAGTCAGAGTGGGCTTATGAGGTCAACAGGATTGCTTATGAGAATCTCACCAAACGGCTTGGTGACCTGTTAAAGCAGGAATCGGAGGAGTAATCAGTGGCATACAAATTCATCGAACTCGAACAGGAAGGGCATGTTGCGCACGTGATCCTGAATCGACCTGAGAAAATGAACGCGCTTAACAGCGGCATCATGGAAGAGGTTGAGACAGTATCGCGGTCGTTTCTGAATGACGAACAGACCAGAGTGGTGATTTTTTCCGGCACGGGTAAACACTTCAGTTCTGGTGCTGATTTAACTCAAGGAGCCAGTGCTGAACGTTCAATGTTAATGAAGCGTCGTGATGCGGGCCTTGGCGCACGGATGATAAGAGCGATTCTCGAGATCAATCAGGTGACGATTTCAGCAATCCAGGGTGCAGCATTAGGCGGTGGTGCCTGCATTCCTACCGCCTGTGATTTTAGAATCGGCAGTGAGGATTGTTTTGTGGGTTATCCGGAGGTAAATCTGGGTATGAACCTGATGTGGCATTCCTTACCCCTGTGTGTACGTTTGATTGGTCCTGCCCGAGCTAAACGCATGATCATGTTGGGTAGCCGGGAGAATGCCGAAACACTGCAGAATTGGGGATTCCTGGACCAGGTCGTGCCGAGAGAACAGCTGAAGGCAGCAGCTATCGAGATGGCAGCAGAGTATGTTGCTCAACCCCCCATTGCAGTTCAAATGATCAAGCAGAGCATCAACGCGGTCAGCGCTGCGATGGACGATGCTATCATGCACATGGATACTGATCAGAATATACTGACTAATATGACCGAAGATCGAGCTGAAGGAATCAGGGCGTATTTTGAGAAACGCGAACCGAAGTTTAAAGGGGATTAGGACTCGATTAGCGCAACGACCTGATCTTCAACGACACTGTCTTCCTCTTTTACCATCAGCTCCTTGATGGTACCGGCACAGGGTGCTTCTATCGGGATCTCCATCTTCATGGATTCAAGTATCATGATGACGTCTTCGACTTCTACCTTATCGCCAACTTTAACTTCTATTTTCCAGACAGTGCCTGTTATTTCTGATTCAACTTCTTGTGTTGCCATAGTGATGTCTTACTCTATGATTGATTGGTATGCGGTAACTCTGAGTTCTCGCCTGATTGGATAGGATGATGAAGGTAACAGCTGAGTCAGCAATATCACCAACAGTTCTTCTGATGGGTCAATCCAAAAATAGGTGGAGGCTGCACCGCCCCATGCAAATTCTCCTGGCGTGCCGAGAATTTGTGCAGTTGCAGGATTGATCATGACCGAAAATCCCAACCCAAATCCGATGCCATCATAGGGTGTCTCACTGAATACGGGTTGACCCATACTGGTCAGGTCACCATTGTTCGGAAGATGGTTGCTGGTCATCAATTCGACGGTCTTGCGGCCAAGAATCTGAACGCCATCCAACTCGCCTTTGTTTAACAACATTTGACCGAATCTGTGATAGTCATGGATGGTTGATACCAATCCTCCGCCACCGGAATACAGTTTGTGTTTTTTCAGGTAGATACTGGTTTCAGGAGAATCTACTAAACGCATACCATCGTCATCGGTATGTTCATAGTTCGCTGCAAGTCTATGAACCTTGTCCGCCGGGACGTGAAAGTCAGTGTCGTGCATCCCTAGTGGATCGAGGATTTGCTCGCGAAGAAACTCGTTAAATGGTGTGTCAGAGATTTTCTGTACAAGATAGCCACATACGTCAGTGGCGACGCTGTAACTCCAGCGAGATCCGGGCGTGAATAGCAACGGGATGTCGGTCAGTTTTTCAATCATCTGTTCGAGATCATCTGATTCCTCAACCGCCTGATCGCGATACATCTCGTCGACAGCGGTCGTACGCATGAAGCCATAAGTCAAGCCAGAAGTGTGAGTAAGCAGATCGCGAATCGTCATTTCCCGTTCGGTCGCGACGTTGCCGTTTTCCCCATAGACTTCCAGGTGCTTGAATTTTGGAATATAACGGGAGACTGGATCGTCCAGCTGAAAATTGCCATCTTCGTACAGCATCATCAGCGTGGTACTGGTTATCGGCTTGGTCATGGAGTAGATACGAAAAATCGTGTCTTCTGCCATATCCTTGTCTGCTTCAACATCCATCTTGCCTTGAGTCTGCAGATGCGCGATCTTTCCTCTTCGCGCGACCAGCGTAATGGTCCCGGCTAGCTTCCCCTCATCGATATATCGTTTTGTGAGATGATCGATTTTGTAGAGTCGAGCGCCGGATATGCCGACGTCTTCTGGGGTTACTTTCATAACGCTATTCTTCAGTCGTTTCGCCGGGTCAAGGTGTCTAGTCGAACATGATGACGTGGCGTGCTTCCTGCCCGGTTTTCAAAGTATCAAGCGCAACGTTGATTTGATCTAGTTTGATATGTTTCGAGATCATCTGATCGAGATGCAATTTGCCGTTCAGATAGAAGTCCACGAACTGTGGCATATCCACTCGAAATCGATTTGAACCCATGTTCGATCCTTGAATTTTCTTTTCTGCGAGGAAATCCACACCGTGTAGTTCAACCATTGTCCCAACAGGAATCATGCCAATGACAGTTGCAACACCGCCTGCTCCCAGCATTTGAAATGCCTGCTCGGTCGTGGCCTTAAGACCGATTGCTTCGAAGGTGTAGTCGCAACCACCCTGGGTCATCTCAACGACTTCCCCCACGGCGTTTCCTGAACCCGCGTTTACCGTATGAGTTGCACCGACAGACTTGGCGATCTCAAGTTTCGCGTCAACCATGTCAACGGCAATGATTTGTCCTGCACCCGCAATAGCGGCACCATTGACCGCAGCCAGGCCTACACCACCACACCCAATGACAGCAACCTTCGATCCAGGCTCGACTTTCGCGGTATGAAACACGGCACCGACGCCAGTTGTCGTTGAGCAGCCAATGAGAGCGGCTCGATCCATGGGCATATCTTCCCTCACCTTAACGAGGGCATGCTCGTGAATAAGCATTAATTCAGCAAAGGAAGATAGATTCAGGAATTGATGAATGGGTTGCCCATCCTGCAAAATCCTTGATTCCTCATCAGGCTTGCGAGAAACGTCTGGAGAACTGCAAAGGGCCAGTCGTCCTGTCAGACATTTATCACAATGACCGCAGAAAGCTGAAAGACAGGTAATGACGTGATCACCCTTCTTTACGTATGTCACTGACGAGCCCACTTCCTCAACAATACCGGCACTTTCATGACCTAGTATGGTCGGCAGCATGTAGGGGTAGGAACCATCCATAAAATGCAGATCACTGTGGCAGACTCCCGCTGCAATTGGCCTGACGAGAACTTCTCTTGGGCCGGGCTTGGAGACCTGACATTCTTCGATTTCAAGCGGTTTATTCGCCTCTCTTAAGACAGCTGCTTTCATGATCTTGCTTCCTTAAACATAAATTAGACGATCGTAAAGCTACCATGATTGCAAAGCGAAAAGCTATGCACCGGGTCATGACATTGTCACTTGAGCTGTGTGGCTGAGAGCAAAGAAGTTTTGAAGTAAACTGGAATGATGCAGAACGACGTGTACATAGCGCTTGGATCAAACCTGGGAGATCGGCGAGACAATCTGAATCAGGCCATTGAAAAGATGACCGATCTGCTGCATTGCAGGCTGGATCGTTCCTCTTTTTGGCAGTCTCAGCCTGACGGAATGGCAGATGATGCAGGTCTGTTTATGAACGCAGTTGTCAGGGCAACGACCGACATGTCAGTTCGAAACTTGTTCGGTCGACTCCAAAAGATTGAAGAACAGATGGGAAGACCCAGAATTCACCAGAAGAACATCTCCCGAATCATTGATCTGGATATCATTCTGTTTGGCACAGATCAGGTGAAAGAACCCGGACTTGTCGTACCACATCCACGGTTTCATGAAAGACTGTTTGTTTTATTGCCGTTGTCTGAACTGGCAGCGGATCTTAATTTGCCGGGATGTTCTCTGTCGGTTGATGATCTAATTGCTGCTGCACCAGCCATAGATATCAGTCGGCTGTCATAGCTTCTAGTTCAGCCTCTTTCTTGGCTGCAGCGGGTGGATTGATGGTTTGCTTGACCAGTTCCGCAACGGCGCTGCTCAGATCCGCGACATTCTAAGGCAGGACACTTACCATTCTCAGGGCCTGTGGGTAGCTTTCGCGGGCCAGTATTCATCCTTCAATCTGGATTTATAGAGTTTACCGGTAGGGTGTCTGGGTAATTGTTCGATGAAATCCACGCTCCTGGGACACTTAACGTGTGAGATGCGATTACGACAATATTGTATCAACTCGGTTGCCAGTTCTTCACTGGCGTGTTCCGGTGCTAGGAGCTGCACAACTGCCTTAACTTCCTCACCGAATTCACTGTTGGGTACGCCAATGACTGCTACATCTGCGACTGCTTCATGGGTAATGAGAAGGTTTTCAATTTCCTGCGGATAGATGTTCACTCCACCGGAGATAATCATGAATGATTTGCGATCTTTCAGATAAAGGTATCCGTCATGATCGACGTAACCCATATCACCCAGAGTTGACAAGCCGTGTGCCGTTTTTACTTCAGCCGTCTTCTCGGGATCCTTGTAGTAGCTGAAATCTGAACCATTGGCGAAATAAACGGTACCCTGCTCACCGATTGACAGCTCATTGCCGTCATCGTCAAGGATGTGTAATTCGCCATGAATGGCCCTGCCAACGCTACCCTTGTGGCTTAACCACTCTTCACTAGTTATGGCTGTTGATCCATTCGCCTCCGTACCGGAATAGTACTCGTACAGTTTTGGACCAAACCAATCAATCATTCTTTGTTTGATTTCAATCGGGCAGGGAGCCGCAGCATGGATGACATATTCAAGGCTGGAAACGTCATGTTGATCTTTTATTTTCTCAGGAAGTTTCAGGAGTCGGACGAACATAGTTGGCACCCACTGACTGTGAGTGACCTTAAATTGTTCAATAAGCCTGAGCGAATACGCCGCATCGAATTTCTGCATAATTGTCGATGAACCACCCAGGCGTGTAACCATCATGTTGTAGCGCAAAGGTGCTGAGTGATACAGAGGAGCAGTAGATAGGTAGCGTGTGCTGTCGCTTATGTCATGCAGTCTGACTCTGGTCTTAAATAGTGTTGAAACGGTTCCAAGAGCCGATTGCTGTAGCGGAAAGCGAACCCCCTTTGGGACACCGGTTGTGCCTGACGAGTAAATCATCTCCGCACCTTCACACTCATCAGGGATTGATGTTCCGGGAAACTGATCAATTGCCTGTTGCCAGTTCTGGATCTGGTATGGGACCTCATCATGCGAATCATCCACCAGATAGATCTTGAGACAGGAGAGTTCTGCAAGATTCAACCGTTCGAGATACTGGTGCGCGGTAATCAGCATCTTTGCGTCAGAGTTCTTGAGGATGTATTCGATCTCAGCCGACTGAAAGAAGGTACTGATTGGGGTGTAGTACAACCCTGAGCGTTGAGCAGCCCAGGTTATCTGCAGATATGAAACGTGATTGGGTAACAGAATGGCGATGCCATCGCCGGGTTTGAGGGACTCATGCCGGAACAGATGAGCGGTCTGGTTGGATACCTTGTTCAGTTGTTTGTAGGTGACCGTCTCACCTGATTCAGCCATACAGTAAGCAATCTTGTCACCTTGATGTGCGGCGTGAATTCCTGGATGCAAATGGAGCTCTAGTCAGGTTTTTTCGGCGTGAAGGCAGGGGTTGGAAATGGTGAAACATTGGTACCCTTGGCTTCAGAAATTTTTCCGACACCTTCCTTGGCAACTTCGTCGATTCGAACAATTGAGTGCATTGGAATATAACTTCGGCTTACGCCTTCAAATTCAGACTTGAGTTTTTCTTCTGAAGGATCCACCAGCATTTGAGATCGTTCGCCAAAAACGAGTTCATCGATCTCCACAAAGCCATAGAGATCGCTCGAGTAGATCTGATGGGCATAAATCTCAAAGATCTGACCTTGATTGTAGAAAATGACCTTATAGATTGGCGTACTCGACATAAATTCTGACTCGCAAGTGATGATTATAGTGTTCGGTTTATACCTAACAATGTCAACAGATTGCTAATATGGTTGTTTCTGGCTGAATTTCAAGGGGTATTCGGCTACCCCTTCATGGACTCGGTGACTATAATGGCGACCCTTTTTTTAACTCCTGTCTGCGCGTCCAGAGATGAATAGCACTTACTTAAACTCAATTGAATTGTTGACGAACCCTGATAGCTGGGTTGATTCTCTGGCAAAATGCCTTAAGCCACAAGCATTCTGCCCGGAGACTGAAAAGCAGGATTCACACGCAGCAGGATTTTGACTGAGATGCAGGTGCAGAAAGTATTCATAAAAACACATGGTTGCCAGATGAATGAATATGATTCATCTAGAATCATGGATTTATTGAAAGAAACTCAAGAGTTTGAGGAAACCACCCAGGAAGAAAAGGCAGATCTGCTGCTCCTGAACACCTGTTCCATCAGGGACAAGGCTCAGCAAAAAGTCTTTCATCAGCTGGGAAGGTGGCGGCAACTGAAGGAAAACAGACCTGACATCAAGATCGGCGTTGGAGGTTGCGTGGCCAGCCAGGAAGGTAATGAAATCAGTCGGCGCGCCCCTTTTGTTGACGTAATCTTCGGGCCTCAAACCCTGCATCGATTACCTGAATTGATAGCGGATGCCGATCAGTCGAAATCGGCGATCATCGATATCAGTTTTCCGGAGATTGAGAAGTTTGATCAGTTACCCGAACCTTCTGTCAGTGGACCCAGCGCATTTGTCTCGATCATAGAAGGGTGCAGCAAATACTGTTCATTCTGTGTTGTACCCTATACGAGAGGGAAGGAAGTCAGCAGGCCGATGCAGGATGTACTGCGTGAGATTCTGGGCCTTGCAGAGAAGGGTGTACGTGAGGTAAATCTTCTTGGCCAAAATGTGAATGCGTATCGGGGTGATGCAGGTGACAATTCGACGGTTGACCTTGCCTACCTTATAAGCATCATCGCAGATATTGATGGTATTGAACGCATTCGCTACACAACATCGCATCCTCTTGAATTTACTGACAGTTTGATCGATATCTATGCAGAAGTGCCCCAGTTGGTCAGTCATTTGCATCTGCCGGTGCAGAGTGGGTCTGATCGTATCCTCGCGAAAATGAAACGCGGTCATACGGTCCTGGAATACAAATCGAAGATTCGACGATTGCAAAGAATCAGACCTGATATCAGTATGTCCTCAGACTTTATTGTTGGTTTTCCTGGAGAATCCGATGATGATTTTGAGGCGACAATGAATCTCATCTCAGAGCTTGGGTTTGATCACTCGTTCAGTTTCATATTCAGCGCGAGGCCGGGAACACCTGCTTCTGAATTGCCGGATTCAACGCCGCTGGAGGTCAAAAAGGAAAGGCTGAGACTGTTGCAGGCGAGGATAAACAACCAGACCATGCAAATCAGTCGGGGAATGGTTGGCAGTTCACAGAATATACTGGTAACCGGTTGCTCCAAAAAGGATGTAGGGCAGTGGCAGGGGAGAACCGAAAACAACAGAGTGGTCAATTTTAGTGCGGATGGTTCAAATCTAACCGGTCACTTCGTGGATACAGAAATAACCGAAGCGCTACCAAACTCCTTGCGTGGGCGCGTAGTTGCAGGTTTCTAGAATATTCGCAAAAACACAAATGTTCGCTTTTAAGTCCACATATGTGGGTATATCCTTACTCATTAAGTCCACTCCGGATAATTCATTGTCACAACCTGTTTTTGTAGGAAGAATTGGAAGCTCATAATCAACCTTACCAGTTAGTACTGGAGCCAGACGATAGTAATCAACTTGCGGTGTTGTGTGGGCCTTTCGATGCTCACCTGCGTCAAATTGAAAAACGACTTGGAATCACAATTAAGAATCGTGGCAATGATTTTGAACTCATTGGTGAACAGAATGTGGTGCATGCTGCGGACAAAATTCTGAATCATCTTTATCGAGAAGTTAAGAATGGAACCGATCTGACAGCAAGCACCGTACATTTGTTTTTGCAGGAATCGGGTATCGATTCTCTAGTCAGACAGGATCCTGAAGACCTGGATGATCTGATTGTCACAAGGAAGAAAACGGTTAAGCCCAGGGGAAGAAATCAGATCGGGTATGTACGGGCCATTCGAGCCAACGATATTAACTTTGGAATCGGCCCGGCAGGAACAGGCAAGACTTACCTCGCGGTAGCAAGTGCTGTGGAAGCGTTGGAACGAGAAAAAATAAGGCGGATCCTGCTGGTAAGACCCGCTGTAGAGGCAGGGGAGAAGCTCGGATTTCTGCCTGGCGATCTGAGCCAAAAAATCGACCCATACCTGAGGCCACTGTACGACGCGTTATATGAGATGCTTGGTTTTGAACAGGTAGAGAGGCTCATAGAAAGAAACGTAATTGAGGTCGCACCACTCGCTTATATGCGGGGACGGACCCTGAACGATGCTTATATCATTCTGGATGAGAGCCAAAACACGACGATAGAGCAGATGAAGATGTTTTTAACTCGTGTAGGATTTGGCTCCACTGTAGTTGTAACCGGAGACATTACGCAGATCGATCTTCCTCACAAAATGAAGTCCGGGTTGCGTCATGTTCTGGACGTTCTGCATGATGTTAAAGGAATATCGTTTACACGCTTTAATCCCAAAGATGTGGTTCGACATCCCCTGGTTCAGAGAATCGTTGAAGCATATGAGAAACATGAATCTGAGTCCGGTGAAGGGAATCAAGGTTAGACATTACGTTGAAGTACTTTCAGATTGCGAGTCAGACATGGTGAACCTGCCTGATGCTGGCCAAATCGCTGATTGGGTGAACGATGCGTTGGTTGAGACCGGTGGAGAGGTGTCCGAGGTTTCTGTCAAGCTGGTTTCTGCCAAGGAAATGGCCGATTTGAATAAGGAGTATCGCCAGCGGTCAGATGCAACTAATGTGTTGTCGTTCCCAATGAATGTAGAATCTGAGACCGGTCATCCTCTTTTGGGCGATATTGCTGTTTGCCCTGCAGTAGTTATCGCAGAAGCCAAAGAACAGGATAAGTCACTGGAAGCTCATTTCGCACATATGCTGGTTCATGGCGTGCTGCATCTGCAAGGTCATAATCACAAGGGTGATGAAGAAGCGGAAAAAATGGAACAGATTGAAGTTGCGATTTTGCGTACAATGGGTTTCCCTAATCCCTATATGACTCCCGCAAAAAGGCACAAGAAATGAGTGATGAAGACTCAGGCAGTGACCAGAGAAGCTGGTTAGAGAGATTCTCGCTGGCGATTACGGGAGAACCGAGTTCGCGCAGTGATCTGATTGAGCTACTCAGGTCTGCAGAACAACGAGATCTGCTTGATGCGGAGGCACTAAGCATAATCGAGGGAGCATTAAGCGTGTCTGATATGCAGGCACGAGAAATTATGATCCCAAAATCACAGATGATCGTTGTCAGACTGGATATGTCTCCAAAAGAATTCTTACCACTGGTGATTGAATCTGGACATTCACGATTTCCGGTGTTGGGTGAAAAACCTGACGATATTGTTGGAATACTACTGGCTAAAGATCTCTTATCTCTCGCCAACCAGGAAAGGAAGTCTAAATTCAGTATGCGGGATTTGTTACGACCCTGCACAGCGATCCCTGAGAGCAAACGCCTTAATGTTCTCCTCGAAGAGTTCCGGGCAACACGCAACCATATGGCTGTAGTCTTCGATGAATACGGCATAGTTTCTGGTATCGTCACCATTGAAGATGTGTTAGAACAAATCGTCGGTGACATAGAGGACGAATTTGACTTTGGTGATGAGGAATTCATCATGAAACTTGCTGATGATGACTACACCGTAAAAGCACTCACGCCGATCGATGAGTTTAACGAAGCGTTTGGAAGTGACTTTTCAGATAAGGAATTTGATACGATTGGCGGCGTGGTGACTCACCACTTCGGATACATTCCAAAGAGAGATGAAAGCGTGGATGTCGAGGGTTTTAAGTTTAAGGTACTTAACTCCGATAAGCGAAGCATCCGACTTCTCCAGCTAACACCTCCAGCTGAATAAAACTTGCAGAATGCACTTGCCAAAAAGCTGAAGCAAAATCCTCTGGCAGCTGACTTTCTGGCCTTGCTGGCCGGATGCTGTTATCCCCTTGCGCTGGCTCCCTTTGATCTCTGGATAGCAGGCATCATTTCAGTTGTTTTACTGCTGGTCGCCATTGACGAGAGCAGCATCAGAAGGGGCGCGATTAGATTCTACCTTTTTGGTATTGGTTGTTACGGAGTAGGTGCGTCCTGGATCTATGTGTCCATCCACGAACATGGTCAGGCGTCGGTATTGCTGGCAGGAATGCTGGTCTCGTTGTTTGTCCTGGGCGTAGCGCTGCCAATGTTGTTGCAGGGATATGTGTATCAGCGTTTCTTCAGGCAAGGTCAGGTTGGTCTGCTACTCGGTTTTACTGCGCTTTGGACTCTCAAAGAATGGTTTTATACCTGGTTCCTGACCGGATTTCCGTGGCTGTTTGCCGGTTATGCTCATCTGGATACGCCGCTTGCCGGATATGCACAGTTTCTTGGCGTTCTCGGCGTCGGTTTTTGCGTGTTGCTGAGTGCGGTCCTGGTATATGTAGGATTTACGGTCAAGACATTTAGAATCTTTTCATTATTGATCCTCAGCCTGGTCTGGCTGGTTGGATTTGCCCTGTCAAAGGTGGAATTTGTATCAGTTGTGGGTGATCCGGTTCCTGTGAGTGTTGTGCAAGGTAATATTGATCAGAGGGTAAAGTGGCAGCGAAACATGGTCACCCCGATTGTGCGGACCTACGTTGGACTCAGTCGAGAAGAATGGGACAGGAACATTATCGTCTGGCCAGAGGCAGCCATCACCGTTTTTCGAGAGAGTGCATCGGAATTGCTTGACGATCTTTCGAAAACTGCCAGAGAGCAAGGGTCGACACTTATACTGGGACTGCCTGATCGCAACGTGGATGGTGAATTCCTCAACGCAGCCATTGCGATCGGGAATGGTAATGGTGAGTACTTCAAGCGTCGCCTGGTGCCATTTGGAGAATATGTGCCTCTTGAGAGTCTGCTGCGAGGCATCATTCATTTCTTTGATCTGCCAATGTCTCACAATCAGACAGGAGCCTGGGAGCAGCCTTTGCTGAAAGCCGGGGACCTGAAGGTAGCGATCTCAATTTGTTATGAGGTTGCTTATCCAGATCTGGTTCGGAGTAATCAAGAATCACCGGACCTGCTTGTTACGATAAGTAATGACAGTTGGTTTGGTGAGTCCATCGGACCGCTGCAGCATATGCAGATGGCAAGAATGAGGGCGCTGGAGAATAGCCGATATATGATCCGAAGTACCAATAATGGGGTAACGGCGGTTATCGATCATCATGGTAAGGTTGCTGCTCGTCTGCCGCAGTTCGAATCCGGTGTGTTAAGAGCCGATGTAAGAAAACTCTCGGGCACAACGCCGTTCAATCGCGTTGGCCAGGGTCCCATCCTCGTATTGATTGTCTCACTGTTGCTGGGGCAGTTGATTTGGCGACATCAAGAAATTCGTTGAGGTGAAGCTCTCGTTCAAGAATCATATCCTTGAGGTGTTTGATAGACTGCTTTTCGGCCGGATTGTTTTCAATCTGTTCCTTTGGCGTTGCGATCTGATCCAGCAATTCTTCCTAGTGATGCTGAACCAGTTATGTATTCATTTTCGTAAATTCTCGGTTATTTTTAGACATGGACTACAGTTCACTTGTCGATTCTTAAAATCCAGCTGTGAATTGACAATTTGCCTAATTGATATCGCCAGGCAGACATATTCAAATAATTTATCTGACTAGTAATTGGATGTCACCAGACAGGGTGATCAGGTAGAATCCGGGTTCGATTTTATGACCAACATGATGATGACAGAGCAGAAACACGACTCTCCTTCATATAATCCGCTTGTTGCGGAAAAAAAGGTGCAGCAGTATTGGCGAGAAAACCGTACCTTTGAAGCCACGGAGAACTCAACGAAGCCAAAATTCTACTGTCTTGCGATGTTCCCGTACCCGAGCGGGCAACTGCATATGGGTCATGTTCGCACTTACACGCTTGGAGATGTTATCGGGCGATTTCAACGGTTACAGGGGAAGAATGTACTGCACCCGATGGGATGGGATGCTTTCGGCCTACCAGCAGAGAACGCCGCGATAAAAAGGAATATCCCACCAGCGGAATGGACCTTGTCGAACATCGAGTACATGAAGGGCCAGATGAATAATCTTGGATTTTCCTACGACTGGTCACGAGAATTCGCCACCTGCGATCCCGAATACTATCGATGGGAACAATGGTTCTTTACCCGAATGTTCAAGAAGGGACTGGTGTACAAGAAGGCAGCATGGGTTAACTGGGACCCGGTAGATCAGACGGTCCTGGCCAACGAACAAGTGATCGATGGCAAAGGCTGGCGATCTGAAGCAGCAGTGGAAAGGAGAGAATTGGTACAATGGTTCGTCAAGATAACGGACTACGCCGAAGAGCTTTTAACTTATCTCGATAAATTGGATGGCTGGCCCGAGAAGATAAAGGCCATGCAGAGAAACTGGATAGGTCGTTCTGAAGGAGTGGGAATGACTTTTCCATTTCAGGAAGAAGGAATCACTGTTTATACAACTCGCCCGGATACACTGATGGGAGCGACTTATCTGGCCGTTGCACCCCAACACTCAATCGCAAAAGCGGCAGCGGAGCATAACGTTGAGTTAGCTCAATTCCTCACGGAATGTAATAGGATCAAAGTTGCTGAAGCGGATATGGCAAAGATGGAAAAACTCGGGATGGATACGGGATTTACGGCCGAACATCCTCTCTCGGGTAAACAGGTTCCAATCTGGGTTGCCAATTTTGTGCTGATGGAATATGGCTCTGGCGCGGTTATGTCGGTACCAGCTCATGATCAGCGGGACTGGGAATTCGCTAAAAAATACGATCTGGACATTATGCAGGTGATTGAACCTTCGGCCGATAGTGATGAGTTCTGCGATATCGAGTCTGAGGCTTATGTCTCTAAAAATGGCGTGCTGATAAATTCAGGAGAATTTGACGGCAGCGATTTTAAGACTGGATTTGATGGTATCGCAGCCGCATTGGCAGACAGAGGATTGGGTGAGAAACAGACGAATTATCGACTGCGCGACTGGGGAGTCTCCAGACAGCGATATTGGGGCTGCCCCATCCCGGTCGTTAATTGTGAAAAGTGTGGTGCCGTGGCTGTTCCGGATGCGGACTTGCCTGTGTTGTTACCATCGGATGTTAAATTTGACGGGGTTGGCTCGCCACTCAAGAAAATGCCCGAATGGTTTGAGACAAGTTGTCCTGAGTGCGGTGGAGATGCAGTCAGAGAAACGGATACGTTTGACACGTTTATGGAATCGTCCTGGTATTACGCCCGGTTCGCGTCGAGTAACCATAGTGAATCCATGCTTGATGAAAGGGCCAAATACTGGACGGCAGTGGATCATTATGTGGGGGGCGAAGAACACGCGATTCTACACTTGTTGTACGCTCGATTCTTCCACAAGATCATGCGTGATGAAGGCATGGTCGAGTCTGATGAGCCTTTTAGCAAACTGCTGGCGCTTGGGATGGTATTGCAAGACGGAGTGAAGATGTCCAAGTCCGCCGGGGATGCCGGAGACCCGCAACATTTGCTTAACGCCTACGGCGCTGATGCTATTCGTATGGCTATGATGTTTGCAGCACCACCGGAACATTCATTCGAATGGTCAGAACATGGCGTCGAGTCAGCTGCTCGCTGGCTTCGCACAAAATTGTGGAACAGTGTGGAGAACCATCTTCGGCAGGGTGATGTCCCTGAATTGGATACTACTGTCTTGACGCCGCAACAAAAGGAGATACGTCGATACGTGCACGAGACCATCGCCAAGACGGGAGATGACTATGCGCGACGACTGACGTTCAATACGGTAGTTTCTGCCGTGATGTCTTTGATGAATCATGTCAATAAATTTGAAGATGACTCGCCCCAGGGAACAGCAGTTGTTCGTGAAGCGCTGAATGCTGTCGTGATCATCATGTCCCCGATAACGCCACACATCTGTCATCAGTTGTGGGAGAAGTTAAACGGCTCAAAACTCGAAGATGTCTCCTGGGTGCAGTTAGATGAATCAGCACTGGAGAAGTTTGCCGTTGAAATGGTCGTTCAGGTTAACGGGAAACTGCGGGGCAAGTTTGAAATCTCACCCGAAGCGTCGAAAGATGAAATTGAGGCTTGTGCCAGGAATATAGGCAATGTTGAGAAGTACATTGAAGGAAAAACAGTGAGAAAGGTAATTGTTGTGCCCGATAAACTGGTCAATTTTGTGGTGTCCTGATGCGTCGATTTCTTGGTCTGCTTCTGTTGTCGGCTCTGGTTGGCTGTGGTTTTCATCTGCGTAGCACGCAGGGGCTTGAGATACTGGCCGGGAATGCACATGTTTCTGCGAGTAATATATACAGTCCTCTTACTCGCGAGCTGGAAAACATGCTGGTCAGTCAGGGAGTGGACCTGGTTCCTGCGTCGTCGGCAGAATATACGATTCGGATATTAACCGAGCGGACACATCGTCGCCCTGTGGCGACTTCCGGTGACATCAGCGTGGCTGAATACGAACTCATGATGACGGTCAGTTTTCAGATTACAGATGCCAGCGGGGCTGTGGTGCTACCTACCACGACCCTGGTGACTGAACGAATCTATAGTTTTGACACTGAAAGCTTCGTTGGCAGCTCGGAAGAGGAAGAAATGCTTAGCGAAGAAATGCGCACAGACATTGCTAATCGACTGTTGCGCCGATTCGCATCCTCACTCATCAGTCAATCCAGTTAGTGTTTCTTGCCTTGTGAAGCTCTATCCAGACAAATTAGCGTCTCACCTCCAAAAATCTGTATCGTCAATTTACATGGTCAGCGGCGATGAACCTCTATTGGTTCAGGAGAGTTGTGACCTGATCAGAGATAACCTGAAGCAGCAGGGCTTCTCTGAGAGAGAGGTATTCCATGTTGAAGCTGGTTTTAATTGGGAGCAGGTGTTGTTTAGTGCGAACAGCATGAGTCTGTTTGCAGAACAGAAATTGCTTGAAATCCGCATGCCGAATGGCAAACCTGGTGACAAGGGAGCCAAAGTGCTGCAGGGTTTCGTCGAAAACCCGCCTGAAGGAACGACAATGTTGCTTGTTTTGCCGAAGTTGGAAGCTGCAACTCAACGGGCAAAATGGTTTAAAGCAATCGAGAGCGCTGGATTGTTTGTACAGGTCTGGCCAATTGATGTCGCACGGTTACCACGATGGATCAGTGACCGATTCAGGAAGGCGGGCCTTACGGCGTCAAGAGAGGCAGTGTTGGCCCTGATTGATCGGGTGGAAGGTAACTTACTTGCCGCGGTCCAGGAAATTGAGCACCTCAGGCTGGTTGCGAGCAATAATCATATAGATCTGGAACAGGTTGTCGATGGGGTTGCGAATAATGCTCGCTATGATGTGTTTGGCCTCATTGATGCCGCAGTAGGTCAGGATCCACAGAGATCAGCGAAAATGGTCCAGGGATTGCGCGCAGAAAGTGGAGATCTGATGTTAATCACGGCCATGCTGGCCCGGGAGTTGAGAAGTCTGGTTGGTATGGCGCGGAAAATCGGACAAGGCCAGAGGATTGATGCGGTATTGCAAAGTAATCGCGTCTGGGCAAAGCGAAAATCCATCGTAGGTCGTTGTCTGAAACAACAGAATGTCAGGGCACTTGAATCCTGCCTGCGTCAGCTGGGGAGGATAGATCGACAGATCAAGGGTCTTGGGCAGGGTGATCCCTGGGATGAGCTTGAAAATCTTGTGCTGCGGTTAGCGGGTCGATCAGTGCACTAAAATCAGTTCACCCTGGTGTTGGCAACTTCACCACGGCTGACTAACGTAAGCGTTACCCCATCAGTATTAATCACCGTGATCGAGCCATTATCGGGTTGAAACAGCAGTACCTGATCATTGTCCTCAGCGGCGCCAACGGCCGCATTTATTGCAACAAAATGTGAAAAGATAGCGGTATCAGTGTCGATATTCAGTAAACAATCAGAAAGGTCACTGTGCCACTTCTGCAGGGCTTGAGATTGTTCAGACCACCTACCCTGCATGATCCGCTGCAACCAGGGACCTCTTTCTTCCAGAGATAAACCAGGAGACGGAATTTCTGCCATGCGGTTCTCGATGGTTAGTGGCAGCCCGGTAGTCTTAACCAGCGGCGCAGCAGTTTCTTGTGCCCGCCGAAGAGGACTTGTAAGCAAGGTTAAGGGCAGCTTATCTTCGAGCCTGCTGCAGGCGGCTTCAGCCTGACTAATGCCGAGATCATCAAGGCCGGGGTCGACATCGTCAGTAAATGATGCAGCCGCTCTGCCATGCCGAATGAGATAGATGGATGTCATAGGGTCAATTATAAAGGTGCGACAGCGTCAGGTCGATTAGGGTGGAATGAGCGGTGATAATGGTATTTTCCGAACAATGTGTTTATCCTTTGCCTCTCATTCCGCTGCATGGACATATTACTCTCTTTTGTAGGCTCTTTTAGGACAGTGGAGGGTGCAATGTGGTGGTTTTTTTTGTAAATTTTTTGGCAGTTTCTAGAAATGGCACAGCATAGTGACGCATTAGAAGGAACCGGAATTCCGGATTCAGAAGTCGACGTTGGCAAAACTTTCAACCTGGACATAGACCTTAAGGTTCCAGCTTTTTCATCTGCATCGGATCATGTTCCACCGATTGATGACAGCTACCTGTTTAATAAAGAGACAACACTGGCGATTCTTGCAGGATTCGCGCATAACCGACGAGTTATGATCCAGGGTTATCATGGTACAGGTAAGTCGACTCACATTGAGCAGGTCGCTGCCCGGCTAAACTGGCCCTGTATTAGAATTAATCTCGATAGTCACATCAGTCGCATGGATTTGATTGGCAAGGACGCCATTGTTCTGCAAGACGGGAAACAGGTGACTGAGTTCAGGGAAGGTTTACTGCCATGGGCCCTGCAGAGAGCGTGTGCGCTTGTTTTCGATGAGTACGATGCGGGTAGACCCGACGTGATGTTTGTCATTCAGCGCGTGCTGGAAGTTGAAGGTAAGTTGACACTACTGGATCAGAGCACTGTTATCAGTCCACATGCCTCGTTCCGTTTGTTTTCAACCACAAATACGATCGGTCTGGGTGATCCCAGTGGCCTTTATCATGGTACCCAGCAGATTAATCAGGGTCAGATGGACCGTTGGAATATTGTTACCATCCTGAACTACCTGCCTCATGAACAGGAAGTCGATATTGTCGGGGCAAAGATCAGTGAGCTTGACAGAAAGCAGATGTCACACATGGTCTCGGTAGCAGAACTCACCAGACAGGGTTTTATGAATGGTGATATATCGATTGTCATGTCACCAAGGACTGTGATCATGTGGGCAGAAAATGCACGCATTTTCGAAGATTTTGGATTTGCCTTCCGACTCACTTTCCTGAACAAATGTGATGAAACCGAGCGCCCGATTGTCGCCGAGTATTATCAGAGGTGTATGGGAGAAGAGTTGCCTGAGTCGAGTTCCAAAGTGGTTCTGGCCTAGCTCCCAATAATCTGCGCCGGAAGACTTAAAAGGGAGGGAGTCGAATGTGTCGCAATTAGACGACCCTACAGAGATATTCAAGCACGCAGTTACCTCAACGATGAGGGCGATATCCGGCAATGAGGAGCTCAATGTCAGCTTCGGTCGTGGCAAACCATACATCCAGGGTAATCGGGCGCGCGTGCCATTGCCGGATGTTGGACTGAGTGAAAAGCAGTTGGCAGCATTGCGTGGTACCTCAGACCGGTTTGCTTTGAATCTGAGATTTCATGACGACATAAAGCACCGAAGACACAGACCAACCACGGGCATTGCCCAGGAAGTGTTTGATTGTGTGGAAGAAGCGAGGGTCGCGTCAATAGGCTCATATTTGATGAAAGGTGTGCAAGACAACCTGACAGAGCAGTTGGAGCAGCGCTGTAAGCTTCAGGATTTTGCAAAGATTGAACATCAATCTCAAGCGCCCCTTGGTGAAGCTGTTGGTTTTTATGTTCGTGAGAAGTTGGGGCTTCCCCTGCCGCCGACGGCAGATCATGTACTCAGTTTTTGGCGAGACCATATTGAAGAGCAGGTTGGCGATCACGCTGATCATCTGGAAGATGCGATGTATGATCAGATCGAGTTTTCAAAATTATCCCGTCGATTGATATCAGATCTTGGATTAGCAGAAGACTGGGGTGAAGAAAACGCTGACGGCGATGCTGACGATACAGATCAACAAGAAGAGGAGATGGAATCAGATTCCGGGGATGAGGCTTCAGAGCAGGATATGTCTGGAGATGCGGATATGGCAGATGCTATTGAAGGTGAGGTTCCGGTAGATGTCGATGCCATGGATATGGCAGACGCAGAAGGTGATCAGGACGAAGCAGGCGGACCACCTGACAGTCTCCTTGATCCATCCTGGATGCGTCCTAAGGAAAGTAACTATAAGTCTTATACAAGCGCGTTCGATGAAATCATATGTGCTGATGAAATGTGTGACCCGGCAGAACTGGAGCGCTTGAGGGGAGTATTGGACAACCACCTGAAGAACTCGCAGGTTGTCATTAACAAGCTAGCCAACAGGCTGCAGAGAAAACTCCTGGCGAAGCAAAACCGCACATGGGAATTTGATCTGGAAGAAGGGCAGCTGGATACGTCAAGACTGCCAAATGTCATTATGGATCCGTTTCATCCACTGGCATTTAAGCAGGAAAAAGATACCAATTTTCGTGACACCGTTGTCTCACTGCTTATCGACAGCTCGGGTTCAATGCGGGGACGATCAATTACCATTGCGGCGATGTGCGCGGACATATTGGGTCGCACCCTGGAACGATGCTCGGTCAAGGTCGAAATCCTTGGTTTCACGACTCGCGCCTGGCGAGGTGGTCAATCCAGAGAATTATGGCTACAACAGGGTAAACCAGCCCAGCCGGGACGGTTAAATGACTTGCGACACATCATCTACAAATCTGCGGACATGCCCTGGAGAAGGTCACGGAGTAATCTCGGATTGATGATGCGTGAAGAGTTGCTGAAGGAAAACATCGATGGTGAAGCATTGCTGTGGGCGCACAACCGAATCGTGGAACGATCGGAAGAGCGTAAGATTCTGATGGTGATTTCTGATGGACTGCCGGTTGATAACAGTACGCTTCTGGTTAACCCGAGTAACTATCTTGAACAGCATCTTAAGTTTGCGATTGATCGAATAGAAAATTATTCTGTTGTCGAGTTGGTAGCGATCGGCATTGGTCATGATGTGACTCATCACTATCGTCGCGCGGTAACAATTACAGATGCCGAGCAGCTGGGAGACGCCATGACTGAGCAGCTGGTTGACTTGTTTGACGAGGAGTCGAATCGCAAGCTGGGCCCGGTTCGAGTTGCAGAAATAGCCTAGAAGTCATAAGCACTGCTCATGCACAGGAACCAGATTCTTGGTTTGTTTGATCAATACAAAATACGATTCCCAGAGGAGTCTGAGGTAATTGGTCGAATAACGAATTTCGTTGAATCCTACCCGAATTGTTTCTCAAGAGAACTGCCTAACGGACATATCACTGGTTCTGCATGGTTGCTGGATGCAACGCTGACTAAGGTACTGCTGACACATCACAAGAAGTTGAATATTTGGATACAACTGGGTGGCCACGCCGATGGCGATTGTGATATTGCTCAGGTCGCACTCAGGGAATCCCAGGAAGAATCCGGCATTGAAGATATAAGTTTCCTGTCGAGTGAGATTTTCGACATTGATATCCATCTGATCCCCGAAAGAAGTGGTGAACCCGCACATTTTCACTACGATTGCCGTTTCCTGCTTCGAGCAAACGAAGGTGCCTATGTTGTCGGTGAAGAATCCCACGACCTGTCGTGGATCGCACTGACTGATTTGCCGAGATTTACGCAGGAAGACTCAATGTTAAGAATGATGAAAAAATCGTTTTCTAGGTCATGAAAACAGGTGACATGCGACAGAGTGTTGCTCACTGACTTCTGTGGCTACCGGTGTTTCACTTCTGCATTGCGATAGCGCTTTTGGGCAACGGTCTGCAAACCGACAGCCAGCCTGTACATTAACAGGCGAGGTAATCTCACCCTTTATCGGGATGTGGGAACGCTTCCGTTCAACTTCCGGGTCCGGCTCCGGATTCGATTCTATCAGGAGTTGGGTATAGGGATGTTGAGGATTGAAAAAGACATCATCGGATGGACCTGTCTCGACTAATGATCCAAGGTACATGACAGACATCCGATCAGAGACATAACGCACCATAGATAAATCGTGAGCAATAAACAACAGAGTCAGGCCCATTGAACGCTTGAGGCTGTTCAGCAGGTTTATCACCTGTGCCTGGACTGATACATCCAGTGCGGATATGGGCTCATCGCAGACAACAAATTTTGGCTGGATGATCATGGCTCTGGCTATACCGATCCGCTGCCTCTGACCGCCAGAAAACTCATGAGGGTACCTGGACATATGATCAGCATTCAAACCGACCTTTACCAGCCAGTCAGCGACCTCGTCTTTCACCTGCTGACGGGTGTGTTGACCATGGATCTGTAGTCCTTCGCCCACAATATCCAGTACAGTCATGCGTGGATTCAGTGATGAATATGGATCCTGAAAAATCATCTGAAGCTCACGGGAATATTTTAAATGATCCTGAGCGGTAAACAGTGCTGGTAGCAATTCTTTATTGTAATATGCCGTTCCGCCAGTTCGGTCATGTAGACCAAGCAGTGTTTTGCCAAACGTGGACTTGCCCGAACCACTCTCACCAACCAACCCCATTATTTCGTTGTCATCGATATCCAGAGAAATGCCATCAACGGCGTGAAGCGTCTGATTACGACCGATATTGAAAAACTTCTGCAGATTCTCCGTTCTAACCAGCATGTTGATTCTCCGTTTGATGTAATTCGTCAACTACCGGTGCGTCGGCGTGCTGCAGCCAACAGCGGGAAAAGTGGTCGGAATCGGTGGCAATGATAAATTCACCAGGTGAGTTCGATTCACATACTTTCATTGCGTGAGGGCAACGAGCGAAATAACCACAGCCATCAGGGGGGGCAAAAAGATCAGGTGGACTGCCGTCAATCGGGGTTAGTTTCTTATCGCGATCTTTTCTGTTGGCTGGCATCGCATCTTTGAGACCAAGTGTGTAGGGGTGCGAAGAATGGTAAAAAATATCATTAACTGAACCCGTCTCAACGACTTCCCCTGCATACATGACAGCGACTCTGTCTGCCATTTTCGCTACCACGGCAAGGTCATGGGTGATCAGGATTATTGACATGTTCTCGGTGCGTTGCAGCTCATTCATCAGTTCCAGTATTTGTGCCTGGATGGTCACATCGAGGGCAGTAGTGGGTTCATCAGCAATCAGGATAGACGGATTACAGGCAAGGCTCTGGGCAATCATCGTCCTTTGCAGCATCCCGCCAGAGAATTCAAACGGGTATTGTCGGGCACGTTTTGCCGCTTCTGGAATGTGAGTCTTCTCCAGCAGTTCCACCGCCTTTAGTGACGCGTTTGCATGGCTCAGATGACGGTGAACCATCAAGGTTTCAGATATTTGATCGCCAATAGTCATGGTCGGATTGAGGGAGGTCATTGGATCCTGGAAGATCATGCCGATTTTAATACCGCGAAACTTGTTGGCTTCTCTGGGAGGTAAACCCAGAATGTTTTCACCATTTAGTCGGGCACTGCCACTGGTGATTTTGCCCGGCGGAATTGGAATCAGTCCCATTACTGCCTGGACGGTGACTGATTTGCCACAGCCGGATTCGCCAACGATCGCCAGAGTTTCTCCTCGAGTGACAGAAAAACTGACACCACGAACGGCTTTGACATTACCACCATAGGTGGCGAATTCGACGCCGAGATCTTCAACTTCGAGGACCCTATCGTTCATGGTTATTCCTTGGACCGCATTCTGGAGTCCAGCGCTTCAGTTAAACCATCACCCAGTAGGTTGAAAGCCAATACGGTGATGCTGATAAACGTGGCGGGGAATATGAGCTCATGTGGATGACTCAACATGGTCTTCACACCCTCGTTACACATTGATCCCCATGAAGGCGTGGGTGGTGCCACACCCATTCCAATGAATGACAAGAAAGCTTCAGTAAAGATTGCTGCCGGAACTGCGAAGGTAAGTGTTACAAGGATGACACCCATGGTGTTGGGAATGATATGCCGAATGATCAGATAGTGGTTCTTGGCACCCAGCAATCGGGCAGCTTCGATAAATCCTTCTTCACGAATTTGCAGAACCTGCCCGCGTACCAATCTCGCGGTCGCGGGCCAGCCTAACAGAACCAGGGCGAGCAGCATCGGTAAGATGCCGCTTTCACCAGGACCAATACCAAATGCGATCTTAAAAAGGATCATGAACAGCAGGAACGGTAGTGCTACCACAAAGTCTGCAAAGCGCATCAGCATGGCATCAGCTTTGCCGCCAAAGTAACCGGCAAATCCACCGTAGACAATGCCGAACAGGACGTAAAGAAATGGTGCCACTATCCCGATAAAAAGAGATACTCGTGCTCCCTCCATGAGCCTCGCGAGCATATCTCTGCCAAGATAGTCAGTGCCCATTGGATGAAATTCCAGGCTGATTTTGCCGCCCAGATCATTACTGTCTTCGCTGATTAAACCTCTGTTCTTAGCTTTGTCCAGCGTGATGGCCAGTTGTGGTGTGACCTCAAGAGTTGAGTAGGAATCAGACTCATCAAATCCGTCAGTTGGCACAAGTGAATAGAAATACTGGCGCTGCTCCAGGTTGAGACGATCTTCATAGCTGACTTCATTGCCACCCAGTGTTGAACCCAGAGGCAGACCCAGGTCGTTTATACCCTCTGGCATCCGTTGATTGCGGTAAATGTTATAACCACCGGCACCTTCAACCGGACCCCAGACCAGCCTGACTCTTTGAGTCGTTGCAACATCATGAATCCTGATGTTGTCCGGGGCAGGGATGGTGTCCAGATATTCTTCAGGCTCCGCGGGAAAATCGTCAAGAATCACACCAGACCATCGTTGATAAGGACCAATCAGTATTGCCTTTTTAGGCAATGATGGTGACTGTGAGATCTGGTTGAGATCTTGCAATGCGGGATCAATCTGCCAAAGGACAGGTCCCAGCAAGGTGAAGAACGCCAGTCCGATAATGATGTAGAGTGAAATGATGGCGCGGGTGTTTTTCTTTAATCTCAGCCAGGCATCCTCCCAGTAGGAAAGTGACGGCCTGGAAATCTGCTCAACATGACTCTCGGATACGGTCGGTTCGAAATCCCGGGCGCTTGGCAGGTATGTCTCAGAATTCATCAGACAGCCTACTTAAGCCGAACTCTTGGGTCGACAAATCCATAGAGAATGTCGACGATAATAACCATTAGAACCAGGAAGGCACCGTAGAACACGGTTGTGCCCATGATTACGGTGTAATCAAGTTGTTGGACTGCCTGAACGAAATATCGGCCCAGTCCTGGAATTGCGAAAACCAACTCGACGACAAATCCGCCCGTCGTGATTGCAGCAATCTGTGGTCCGAGCACGGTGATAACGGGCAGGATCGCGTTTCTTAACTGATGTCTGAAGAAAATGCGAACAGGCGATAAACCTTTTGCTCTTGCGGTTCTGATGTAGTCTTCATTGACCACTTCCAGCATGGAAGATCTCATCAGGCGGGTGAGTAATGCCATTGTCCCCAGGCCCAGTACAAGAGAAGGCATGATCATATGAGATATTGTTCCCCAACCAGCGACGGGAATAATACTCTTACCAACGAGGCTATTGATGTTTACGAGTAATAGTTGTCCAAGCGCAGCAAACACGAAGCTGGGGACGGAAATACCAAGAATAACCAGGAACATGATGATGATATCTGGCAGGCGGTTACGATAGATTGCGGTGAGAGCCCCCCAGAGAATACCACCGGCCGCGGCAAAAAATATCGCCAAAATCCCGAGGGTTGCCGACACGGGGAAGTGATCCCTGATGATGTCATTTACCTTGCGATTCTGTTGAGTAAACGAAATTCCGAAGTCACCCTGCAGCATGTTACCCATGAAGATGAAGTACTGCTCGGTAGTCGACTTATCGAGCCCGTATTTACGCTCCAGGTTTTTCCTGATCTCAGCTGAAACCGCCTTATCATTCATGAGCGGGTCACCAGGAACCTGATGCATGGCGATAAAAGTGGCGGTGGCAATAAACCAGACGGTGATTAAACCAGCAAGCAGACGTTTTGCCGTGTACATCAGCATAGAAAGGTCAGTCCTGTGGTTTCAGAGTATGTTGAACGTCATAGGGTGTTTTATGCAGTCTACTTTATCACACGTGCGTAGGTGTAATCCGGATCTGGACCAACAACTCGCCTGACAACGCCACGCAGTTTTGGGTTCATGAGATAGATAACGCCCTGCTCATACTGTGGCAAAATAACGGCGTCATCGAATAATATTTGTTGGAGCCTGCCCATGGCATCCATTCGCGTTTTGGGATCTGAACTGCTCATGGCGATACGAACTTGATCATCGTACTTCGGGTTGTTGTATCGACCCCGGTTGTTAAGGTTCCATGACGCAAACAGATCACCAAATGTCATCACATCGTCGAAATCCGGTCCCCAACCTGCGCCTACAATATCGAACTCTCCTGCCGTCATTTTTGCCAGACGCTGCTTGAAAGTCTGTATGTCTACCTTGAGGTCGATATCCAGTTTTACTTTCAGCAGCCCTTGCATATAAACCGCCTGCTTCCCAGCAGTTGGACTGTCACCCACCAGAAGAACTAGTGGCGGGATCTTCTCAACGCCAAGTTCCTGTTTTGCTTTTTCGAGATAATCTCTGGCCTTTTGCAAATCAAGATCGATTTCAGGTGCGGGATATTCCTGTCGAAACTTCGAATCGACACCCCGAAGCCAAACCGGAAACAGGCTTCTGCCAGCCCTGTTGCCGGGGGTTCCGAGGACGCTGTTGACGAACTCATCTGCGTCGAAAACGTGTTGGATTGCTCTGCGCAGATTCAAACTTCGAGTTGGGCGATCTTCCCGATGATTGTATTCCAAAAAGAAAACTGAACCGGTGGAGAAACTTCTGATTCTGAAACGTTGAGTCAGTGCATCCTTGTAGGTCTCGCCATCAAGTCGGGTTTGAACTATCTGCCCATCAATGAAAAGGTTCAGGCGAGCCCGGGTGTCAGCGGTGATGTAGTTGGCATTGATTTCGTTTAGGGTGATTTTGTCCTTGTTCCAGTAGCGTTCGTTCTTCGTCATCCTGAGGGAGGCTGAGTGAACCCATTCGGTTAACACAAAAGGACCGTTGAAAAGCAGATCGTCTACGTCAGCAGCATACTGGTCACCCTTTGACTCAAAAAAATCCTTGCGTACAGGAAAATAGGATGAGAACGCGGTGAGTTTGATGAAGTATCCGGTTGGTCTTTCAAACTCTAATTTGAGGGTTTTATCGTCCAGGGCCCTGACCCCCAGTTTGCTGGGATCGAGTTCTCCCACATTAACCTTTTCGCCGTTCTTTATCGGATAGAGGATGAAGGCGTATTCTGATGCAGTTTGAGGTGCCAGCGTGTTTTGCCAGGCAAATACGAAGTCGTGTGCTGTGACCGGTTCGCCATCAGACCATATGGCTTCTTCCCTGAGCCAGAACGTGGCGCCGGTGTCATCAATTTCCCATCTCTCAGCGACGCCGGGTACAACGTTACCTCGACGGTCATAGCGAACCAGACCTTCCATCACGTGAGACAGCATAAAAATGCTGACCTGGTCAGTGGCTTTCATGCCATTTAGCTGAGGAGGTTCCTGAGCGAGTGCAATGCTGATGGTTTGCTTTTCGAAGTCAGCCGATGTGGCATCAAACTGGGCCTGTATCGGCAGAGAAGCCACTATCAGCAGGGCAATCAGATATCTCATTCTCTATTAGCCTTCTTCACAAACCGGCGGATTGTAGCATGTTGCCGCTGTTCAGAATGTCAGTGTCCGTTGAATGGGCGGTCAATCAGCAGCTGTTAATAAGTGATTATTAATCAATAACATATAGCTGAGTTTGATTGATTTTCAGTACCGATTATCCCCCCATTTAAGATTTGACTGGAGACCACGTCATTCTCTTCATATTTTTTTCATTGGTATTAAACCCGTTTCGTATTTCGGGCAACTAAGCGGATGAGAATTAAAAGTTCCAGGCGTGTCTTGGGGGATAAAAACCGAACCTTATCAGGCATACCTCATTCAAGATTTGCACATCCCCGGTGTGCGGGGAGTGCTGTTTGGGGTCTCAAACCTTTTTAACCTCCATTAACCCGGGAAAACTAAATGTTAAAATGTAGCAAAAATACCACCAGTTGGTCTCTCGCACTTTCGCGTGGGGATTTTCCACGATTCAAGATTTGACGTAATCCTTCATGGTTTCATCAATTGCGAGAATCGCGCTAGAGTCAATACCAGTGAAGTCGATGGTCTCATCGAATAGCAACTTTCCCGACACCAGAATCTCAAGATCTGCCGGCGGGGTAATTTTCAAAGGTGCGCAGCCTGCTGACGATAAAATAGGAATGATTACAGGGCAGATCTGTTTCATCTTGATTTGTCCATCATACTCATAGTTTGTACCCGATCAGACTGAGAAAGTTTCAGAAGTAGAAGTAATTGATCAGATAAGTGAGGCAACACAGCAAAATAAAGCTGCGCTGGTGAAGCCGTAAACGGAACCTATGTGACCGATTTAAGGAGGTTGCCAACTACTCTCTCGAGATGCATTAGAGAGTTACAGACCTCTGTCTGATGGCAGCATGGTGCGTATTTCTTCATTTCAGCGTCGCCGACGGTCCAGCTGGATTTAGGCTCTGGATTCAGCCAGATGACTCGCTTGGCTTTATCGTACATCTCTTTGAGGATTTCAGCCTGTGGATCGCCGTAGTTATTTCTGGCATCGCCAAGAATAATGATCGTGGTCTTATTGTTCACGTCATCTATGCAATGATTTTTGAAATCCATCAGCATCCGCCCGTAATCCGTTGAGCCGTTACCATAGTCACGCATCGTGCGAGCCATGGCTTCTTCCAGTGTACTGTGCTCAAACAACTTCGTGACTTCACCCAAATCTGATGAGAATGCAAAGGATCTGACTTTGGGTAGAATCTCAGCAAGGCTGAATAGAAACATTAACAAGAAGCGTGAGTAGTTGCTGACAGATCCACTGACGTCACAGATACACATCACTTTCGGACGATCGACTTTGGAAGCTTTCCATTTAATATCAAAGAACATGCCGTCATATTGCATGTTGTGACGAAGGGTCTTCCTTACATCCAGTTGGCCCCGTTTGAAGGTCTTGCGTCGTTTTGAGTGGATGGCGATGAGTTTCTTCGCCATCTTGAAAACCACTTCCTGAACGTCTTTGAAGTTACGCTTTTCTAGGTTGGATAATTTGACCTTTTTCAACAACTCTTCACGAAGCTGTTTTCCGGATTCATCGGCGTGAAGGAAAAACTGCTTCTCAACATAGTCCCGGACTTTTTCTCTTAACAGATCACGGGCTTTCTTGAGGTTCTTTGCCAGGATTCGTTGAGGGAGACCGCCGTGCCCCTGCAGCTCAGAAACCTCTTCCTGCAGCCCTTTTAGCCCCATCGCATCCATTATTTTGCGGGTGTAGAGACCTTTTTGGGTAAAGACAACGATCTGATTAACTTCAACCTCGCGACCAGCTTCCATCATCGCGATGGTTTGTTCTGTCTTGCTGCCGGTCATCAGCAGTTTTCCCAACTCAGACGTGGGCTGTAGCGTCGTTTCTTCGTTCAGCTCTTCTTCTTGCTCGCCGCCACCACCCTGGCCACCGCCCTGACCGCCGCCTTTGCCAGATTGCTGGTTATTGCCTTCATTGGGATTGAAGTCGCCATCATTATCGTCAAAGTCGTTGTGATCAGTGTTTTCTGAATCATCAGAATCTTCAGAACGAGAAAATTCCTCAGGGGCAAAAAATCGATCAAAGCAGTCATAAAATGCATCTTTTTCTTCAGGATTTTTTGCCAGGACGACAGCAAGAGAATTCTTGAGAAATGTACGGTCTTCGTAGCCGACAATATTCATGCATTCCATGGCATCCAGGGTTTCAGCTGGTGACACCTTAATCTCTGCAGTGCGCAGAACCTTAACGAAGTCAACCAATGTGCGGTCCATGGACTTTAGTTCTCTTTCAGTGCCTTGTTGGTAACACTTTGCAATTCTGCCTCGACCGACTCGATGTCCTCTTGAAACTTCAGAATGACATTGAGGGTCTGTCTGACCAGATCAGGATCCAGTGATTCAGAATGTAACAGAATGAGCGTTCTTGCCCAATCAATGGTTTCACTAATGGCGGGAACTTTCTTCAGGTCAAGATCTCGTAACTCCTGAATGAAGGTGACCATTTGATTTCGAAGCTTCTCAGCAATCTCAGGAACTCGTGCCTGCACGATTTTTCGTTCCAAATCGACATCAGGAAAGGGGATGTACAGATGCAGGCAGCGGCGCTTGAGCGCATCAGAAATCTCTCGCGTATTGTTGCTGGTAAGAAAGACAAGAGGTTTTCTGTTTTCGATCGCCTTCACGGTACCGATTTCTGGAATGGAAAGCTGAAAGTCTGAGAGCATCTCCAGAAGTAAAGACTCGAATTCGTGATCAGACTTATCGACTTCATCAATAAGAAGTACGCAACTGTCGTCGTTGCGAAGTGCTTTTAGAAGTGGCCTTGGCTCAAGAAATTCTTCGGAGAAAAAGATGTCGCCAAATTCGTGTAACTTATCGACGGACTGGCTCAGCCCCTTTGCCCCCTCCAGTATCTCGTTCAGCGTTTCTTTTAATACCTGTGTATATAGTAATTGTTTACCGTACTTCCACTCATAGATCGCCTTAGACTCATCAAGACCCTCATAACATTGGAGACGAATGCACTCGAGCTCCAGCATTTCTGCCGCTGTCTTGGCCAATTCGGTTTTGCCCACACCGGGTGGTCCTTCGATCAGAATTGGTTTCTCGAGGTGGTATGCCAGAAACACAGCCGTGGCAATTTGCGGATTACAGATATAGTGGAGTTTCTCGAAGCTTTCTTGAATGACCTCTACACTGGCTAACTTTTCTTCATTCTTAAGGGTCACGCGATTTCCTTTAACAGCTTTGAGCTGCTCTGAAACAGAACTGAGTATGCATGTTCCTGTGGTGGTGTATAGGAGAGTGAACACCACATTATGTGAATCTCATTCCCATTTGTACAGCGACTCGCGAGCTATCATAGAGAGGTATTGCTTCGAATAAGGAGAAGTAATAAAAGCTGATCCCCCGGATGATTGGGTAGCGCCACGAATCAGGTCACCAGATGAGAGGACCAGGCAAATTACAGACTGTCGATTGAAAAACATCCTTCGGTTCAGATCGTCATTCAAAACAGCTTCTGACGCAGTATTGTTGACTCTTTTGGCTGGTGAAACACCAGCAGTTGTGACAACTTATCAACTGACTTTAACTTCAGTCAAAAATTCTAGTAATATCATATAGTTAAAGACGCCTGGTGGTCGAGAAGTATTAGTGCAGTTTAGTATTTCATTGTCAAAAGTGTGCTATGGTGTCGCCAAAAAAATATAAGGGCTGTGTCCCAGAGGGGAGCTTTGAACCGGAGCGATCCTCGCCTACTTCAGAAGATTTCTGAGAAAGCATTTGGCGGGATAATCAGACCATCGTTATATCCCTATGGTCGGAATGGCAAAAGAATCGAATACGGCACTATTGATGGACGAACTGGCGATCCCGCTGGTCCGCTACCTGTCAAAAAAAGTATCAAACAGCGAAGATGCGAATGATCTTGCGCAAGAGGCTTTCCTGCGTATGCACAAGTTCCAGCAGTCTCGGCGATTGGACAATGCACGTGCCTTCCTGTTCAAGACTGCCAATAACCTTATGATCGATCAGATGCGCAGGGCAAAAGTTCACGATAAATATTTGAGTTTCGAAATGCCTCCAGAACGTTCAGATGAAGAGGGTGACGAATTTGCTCCTTCTGCCGAGAGAATGGCGTCTGCTGAGCAAGAACTGGATCGGATTTACAAAGCGGTTGATCAGATGCCTGAAAAAGTGCGCCGGGCATTTCTGATGCACCGTGGCAAGGATATGAGCTATGCCGAGATCGCCTTTGAAATAGGCGTTTCGACGAGTATGATCGAAAAGTACATTATTCAGGCACTGAGAATTCTGCGCCAGGATATGGCCGAACGATATCAGGCTAACGGCTAGGAAACGGCTCTCAATTCCCCCCTCTTTTTAGCTTCCCAGAGCTTAAGTACATCAACGAACACCAGTTGGTGCTCAAGACTCTCGCTTAACCTACTGAAAAATGCAGAAAGCTCTGATTTATCGGCGCCTTCCGCTCGCTGTCTGACAAACCAGTCGATGGTTCTGTCAGACGCAGCTTTGGTTTCGGTTGATTAGTCAATAGATTTTCCACATATGTTCGGCATATTTAAGACGTCCTTTTGACGAAAATGGTTTACCTTGCTGACCAATAGGTCCCATTTGAGCAAAAGAAAGTTCTGCCGCCCTGACTTATTTACCGGGTTTACCGGGCCAATTTAGCCTGTCTCTAACCCACTGATGAGAGTCTTTGGATAGGCGCCGTAGGGTATGGGATGAATACCACATGAGAGAAATTAATGGATAAGGATAAAAAGTATGAATATTGGTAATATTCACGACTTTT
>MPMA02037283.1_pt1 | contig 46142 bp, 38 predicted proteins | sample 1617361 | NCBI WGS metagenome assembly MPMA02 (sample SAMN05944807, study PRJNA350692) | marine metagenome | biome: marine; feature: ODZ; material: water; isolation source: 180 m water sample filtered on 0.2 um supor filter | place: Pacific Ocean | collected 2012-04-08 | depth 180m m | reverse complement strand
AGTTGAGCCAGGGTCTGATCGCCGATGTGGGTGATGTCGATGTCTGGCCCACGGAGGTACGCACTACCTTCAAGAACGCAACCGACATGACACGAAAGATCCTGGCTAAGGGTGCGTTTCCAGTGATGCTCGGTGGTGATCACGGCGTAACCTATCCAGTTGTACGCGGCTTTAATGAGCCACTGCATGTGATGCACTTTGATGCCCACATCGACTACGCGCCTTTCATACATGATCTGCAATTCACCAACGCACATCCTTTTAGCAACATCAAACCGCTGCAGCATGTTGAAAGCCTGACGCAGGTCGGTATCCGCAGTCTGCGCAGTGCACAGAGGCAGATACACGCTTCGATCGATGACGGCAACCGGGTAATCACGATGGGTGAGTTTCGTGAAATCGGCGGCCAGGGTGTCGCCGAGATTCTTCCAAGGGACGCGGCTTGCTATATCAGCGTTGACATCGATGTGCTGGATATCTCCCTCGTGCCGGGTTGCGTTTCAGCTGAGCCCAATGGAATGAATTATGCTGAACTTCGTGACACACTGGCTGCGCTCACGACACACACTAACGTGATCGGATTCGATCTGGTGGAAGTAAATCCGCAACTCGATGTCGGAACCGGCACCACCTCATATCTTGCTGCACATACGGTCAACGAATTCTTAGGGTTCTTGTGCAGCCAACCCCGCTGGGCAGAACGTCGGGCTGAGCGTGCAAAACAACGGACAGCACGCCGCTAGCGAGTCGACTCGGGTAGTGGTCAGGCGCATTGACTGGTGATTCGGTCTAACCGCATTCCACACTTTTCTCTGGGCCACGACCGGCCCGTTACTGAATTACCCCTTACCCTGGCTGATCTGCATCTTTCATTGTTGCCAGGTGATAAGGTGGTCACCCATTTGAGTGCAAGACCCTCGCTCGACTGGTCGCGCCAACGGGCTATGGACCTCGTGATCGGTGCTGGTTTTTTACCGTATGGAAAAGTCACCAAGAAATCATCCGGGTTTGTGTTGCGGCTAAAACGCATTCGAAGCCTACCGGATACGGTGGGTCCAAAAATGCAGATTCTGATCGTGGGTCTGAATCCGAGTCCTTATTCTGCGGACAGTGGGATCGGATATGGCCGGCCTGGAAATCGGTTTTGGCCAGCCGCACTGAAGGCAGGTCTGGTGAGTATCGACCGTGATCCACGCCACGCGCTGATCCACCACGGTGTGGGAATGACCGATTTGGTGCGCAGAACAACGGCCCGTGCCGATGAGGTTGAACGCACTGAGTTCGAAACCGGCTTCGAGCGTGTCGAACGACTGGCAGCCTGGCTAAAACCCAAACTGTGTTGTTTCATCGGGCTAGGTGGTTGGCGCCTGGTTGTCGACCGCAAGGCGGTTGCCGGCCGGCAAACAGACGCTGTTGGCGGGTGCCCTGTGTATGTGATGCCCCATACCAGTGGACTCAATGCGCACAGCCGGCTGGAAGACCTGGCTGAACATCTGCTTGCGGTATCCGCTATGGCCGATGCCGCTAAACAGGTATGATGCGGGCTTTATTTAGCCGTGGACTGAGAGGCTCAATAGATGATGTCAGAAGCTTTGGCCCAGACGTACGAAAGCGATGGATTTGCATTTCCGGTAGACGTGGTGAGTGCGTCGGAGGCTCAGGAAATCCGTGATGATTTAGAGTTGGCAGAGTCGGATCTGGCAGACGATCCGGAAAAGCTCATGTTACTGCGCGCCTACCCCGACAGGTTGCTCCCGTCTTTTGATCGATTGACTAGAAATACCAGACTGATTGATGTCGTTACGCCCATCCTGGGCCCTGACTTGATGGTTTGGAGTTCCGGGCTTTTTATTAAAGAAGCAGACTCGCCGAAGATCGTTAGCTGGCACCAGGATCTCAATTACTGGGGCCTGGATAGTGTCAGCCAGGTCACTGCCTGGGTCGCATTGTCACCATCAACTATTGAAAGCGGCTGCATGCGTTTTGTGCCGGGTAGTCACACGCGGCAGAGCGTGCCCCACAACGATACGTTTGACGACAACAACCTCTTGTCACGTGGACAGGAGATTGCCGTTGAGGTCGATGACCGAGATGGTGTAGATGCAGTTCTTCAGACCGGGCAAGCCTCACTGCATCACGGGCATCTTTTCCATGCATCGGGCCCGAACACCACGGCGGATCGGCGAATCGGATCCGCGATACGATATATCTCGACGTCAATGAAGCAAAACAGCGGCGATCGTTCCCTGGTGGCGTTGGTCAGCGGGGAGGATCATTACCGACATTTCACGGTAGCGGGTCCGCCAAGGGGTCGTCTTGCTGAAGAAGATTTCGACCTTTGTCGGCGTGATGCCGAGATCAAGCGTCGGGTGCTTTACGAGGGATCTGATCCGAGCAAGGGAAAGCGTTATTCAGGGCGTTGGGGAGCCTGAATAGGCACTAATGATGGTTGCTGAACTTGGATACAAGAAGCTCAAGAATTTAACTGGATTCAGCGAATGACAGCACAACTGACAAAAGTCACCTCGAGCCACTGGGGCGCATTCGAAGTCACCACTGAGGGTGGACGGATCGTCGGTGTCTCGGAATTCAAGGAAGACCCTAATCCCTCGACTATTTCCTCAGCCCTGCCCGACGCCGTACACCACCGTACGCGGGTCGCGCGACCCTCAATCAGGCGCGGCTGGTTGGAAGGAGGTTCTGATCGTGCGCGTCAGAATCGGGGCAACGATACTTTTGTTGAGTTGCCCTGGGATGAAGCGCTGGATATCGCGTCGGCAGAAATTGATCGGGTGCAAAAAACGCATGGCAATAGCTCGATATTCGGAGGGTCCTATGGTTGGGCCAGTGCCGGTTGTTTTCACCATGCCCCCAGCCAACTCCATCGTTTTCTAAATGCGTTCGGTGGGTTTGTATCGTCGTTTGGCAGCTATAGTACGGCGGCCGCACAGGCGATCATTCCCCATGTTTTTGGGATGAACTTTCTCAAACTGATGTATGCCGCACAGAACATGTGGCCCATGATTGCAGCCAACACTCAGACGCTGGTCATGTTTGGTGGCATCAATCCCAAGAACTCGCAGGTCAGTATGGGCGGTGTGACGCGTCATGAGACCAGCAACTGGTTTAAGACCTTTGAACGGTCGGGAATGCGGTTGCTCAATATCAGTCCACAGGCAGGTGATGCATCGCAGCCAAGTGAGTGGCTGCCTATTATTCCCGGTACCGATACAGCGCTAATGCTCGGGCTTGCGCATACACTGGTCCTTGAAGAGCTTCTGGATTGGGAGTTTCTTGATCGGTGTACCACGGGTTACGAACGCTTTGAAGACTATTTGCTCGGCAAAGCCGATGGTCAAGCAAAAACAGCAGCTTGGGCAGCCGGTATATGCGGTGTTCCAGCCACGACGATCCAAGATCTCGCCAGGCAAATGGCGGCTTCAAGAACTCTGATTACGGTAGCGTGGTCACTTCAACGTGCCCAGCATGGAGAGCAACCGTATTGGATGGCAGCAACCTTGGCTGCGATGCTGGGCCAGATCGGGTTGCCTGGTGGCGGTGTAGGGTATGGCTACGGGGCGATCGGCGGTATCGGGGTACCGCTCAAACGACTCCCACGCCCCTCCCTGTCTCGTGGGCACAATGCCGTGTCTGATTTTATACCCGTTGCCCGTATTGCCGATATGTTGCTCAATCCGGGTCAGCCCTACAGCTTTAACGGAAACCAAAGCAGCTACCCTGTTATTCGTTTGGTTTATTGGTGTGGCGGCAATCCGTTCCATCACCACCAGGATCTAAATCGGTTGCGCGAGGCCTGGAAGCAGCCGGAGACGGTGATCGTTCATGAACCCTGGTGGACGGCGACTGCAAAGCACTCCGACATCGTGTTTCCCGCGACAACACCTTACGAACGAGAGGATATCGCACGTTCTGCCACAGATTCTTTTCTGTTTCATATGCCCGAACTTATTCCGCCGCTGAATGATGCCCGGGATGACTATCAAATATTTTCTGAACTTGCGGCACGGCTTCATATTGACGAGGTATTCACCGAAGGCCGTGACGCAGATGCTTGGCTACGGTATTTGTATCAAGGATTCAAACGTGACAGCGCTGATCAGGGAGTTGACCTGCCTGATTACGATTCGTTACGCGCAAGTAACTGGGTTGAGCTGCCAATCAGCGGCGCTGAACATGCCCGTATTCCGTTTGAACATTTTCGAGCTGACCCTGATACTGCACCTCTCGACACGCCATCCAGACGGATAGAAATATTTTCGGAGACGGTGGATAGTTTTGGTTATGACGACTGCCCAGGTCATCCTGTATGGCGGGCACCGGATGAATGGCTCGGTGCGCCATCAGCGGAACAATTCCCACTTCATCTGGTATCACCGCAACCGGGCGATAAACTTCACAGCCAGCTCGAATGCGCAATCGCAGACCGACCGGGCGCCCGTCCTGCCACTGCAACGATCAGTGCTGCGGATGCCCAGCAACGCGGTGTCGAGACCGGGGAGGTGATCCGAATTTTCAACGATCGAGGAGCGTGCCTGGCCCGCGCGAACGTTAGTACAGACATTCTTCAAGGCGTGGTATCACTCTCGACCGGTGCCTGGCATGATCCTCAGAGTGATGGTACCGATCGCCAGGGCAATCCCAATGTGCTGACCCGCGACCTAGGTACATCGCGACTGGGGCAGGGCAGTACCGCCCATACAACACTGGTCGAATTCAGCCGGATCGCTGATGATTGAACCGGACATCGGCTCGGTGTTACGGTTTCAGGGAAAAAGCCAGCGAGTGCAGATTAACGGTTTGCTGTAGAGGAAAACAGTTTCATCGAGGTAAATTGGACTCTGCCATTGCGCGTACATGGTGTGGGGAACGGGCAAGGCCGCTACAGAATTTGCCAACATGCCGCTCGAGTTGTTCTGCCAGTGCCCGGGTCTCTCGGTTCTGCTCGCCAAGGAAAGCGATGGCTTCCTGGGCATCACTTTTCAGTTTGGCCACGTCGATTGACAACAGCTGACCATCGCGCACAACCACATCGCCGCCCACTATCACGGTGTGAACAGCGGTTGCGTCTTCGGTGTGGATCAATTGGTTAACGGGGTCGTTCATAGGCAGCCAGTTGAAGTGATTGAGATCGAGTAACACCAGGTCCGCCTCGAAGCCCGGGGCGACCTTGCCAATTTTGTCTCCCATGCCGAGTGCACGAGCGCTGCCCGTTGTGGCCAGTGCAGCTACTTCCCCGGTACTCAGCCAGTTGTCATAGTCATGGCTGCGCAGTCGGGATGCGAATGAAGCCAACCGCATCGCTTCGAACATATTTTGATTGTCGGCACAATGGGCACCATCCGTGCCGATTCCGACATTCAGACCAGCATTGAGCATCTCACGGACGGGCGCGATTCCTGAACCCAGCCGCATGTTACTGCCTGGATTGTGCGCAACTGATGCACCATGATCAGCGAGTCGTGCGATGTCGTCGTGGTCCAGCCAGATAGCATGGGCAGCCGTGAAGTGGGGGCCAAGAAAGCCCAGTGAGTCCAGATGTGCAGTCAGCGACTTGCCGTAGTGACGGATACCCGAGAGTGCCTGGATCTTTGATTCAGCCAGATGCATGTGCAGTCCGACGTCGTACTCAAGGGCAAGGTTGTGGGCAGTGGTAAGAAAATCATCGCTGCAGTGCAGCGGGATCGTAGGTCCTAAGGCTGGGGTGATACGACGTCGGTCAAAGGTCCAGTTTTCCAACAGGCGGCGACAGATATCGAAGGTTGATGCAGCCGGCGTCATTTTTATTTTTTGCACATGCTCGCGAAGCGTTTCAGGTAACGCCTCGACGAGGTCAGGGATCGCCTGAAAAAATGTCCGATCCGCAATCATCGGTGCCACGACAGCCCGTATGCCGGCGTCGTGATACGCCTGCCCGACCGCATGCATTCCCTCCAGGGTGGGTGCGGGTATTTCCACGTACAGGTCATAGACCGCCGTGCAGCCTTTAGACAGCATTTCGGCTGCCGCTAACGATGCTGCCAGGTACTTGTGTTCCAGGGTGCGTTCGCCCGCGAGCCACGGCCCGGCATTCAATAACAGTTCAAGCGTCCAGCGGTCGCCCCCACCTTTATAAAGGCTGCCATGCCCATGGGTGTGGCTGTTGATCAGCCCTGGAATTATCAGCCGCTCAGCAGCATCAATGACTGTAGCACCCTGGGGCGCGGCGATTCCCGGCGGCCCAACGGTCTCTATCCTGCCCTGGTTGATCAGGATATCGGCCGCGGGTGCGGTCGATGTCTCAGTATCCAGAACCCTGCCGTTAGTGATGAGAGTAAACGGCATAGCAGAATTCAGATTCTTGCCGGGAATGGACTTAGCGTTGAATTTGGGTCGAGCTTAAGGTCGCGAACGGGTGATTGTTTAGCTCGTTCGCCCACAATCGACCGCGACAGTCTGGCCGGTTATGGCCGGATTACAGGCCAGGAACAGCATGGTCGCTGAAATTTCCTCGGGTTCGACCATTCGATCCAGCAAACAGTTCGCGATGGTCTGTGCTTTGCGTTCATCAGGCCAGGGGTCAGTCCAGGGTGTGCGCACCAGTCCAGGTGCGACTGCATTGACCCGTACGTCGGGTGCCAGCGCATGGGCCAGAGACCGGGTCAGGTTGATCAGGCCCGCTTTGCTTGCACCGTAGGCAATGCTGCTGCCTGGCACACCCAGGCCTGCGACCGACGCCGTACTGACGATGGCACCTTTTGCTGACCTGAGAGCCGGGGATGCTGCACGGGCACATCGAAACGCGCCGATCAGGTTGGTCTGCATAATCTTTGCCCAAAACGCTTCTGACATCGCTTCCAGATCATCGAAGGCGATGGGTGCTCTGGTATTCGATGTGCCGGCATTATTGATCAGAACATCCAGGCGTCCGAGAGTTTCGATCGCCTGTTCGACCATGGTTTCAGTCTGGTCAGGATCCGAAACGTCGCCGGGCGCGCTGACAATGAGGTACCCATCCCGGTTGAGTTCATCCAGCACCTGCTTGGTCGTCGGGTCATTCGGCAGGTGATTAACGGCTACCCGTGCGCCGCAGGCGCCGAAGGTCTTTACAGCAGAAAGACCAATACCGGATAGACCACCGGTCACTAGAACGCACTTACCGTTAAGATCAGCCGAGATCATGAGGGGTTACCTACAGTGTGTTAACTGACAAATAGTATAGCGGTACTTGGATAACGCGCCTGCTCAATCTGATTGCCACTGCGGTGCAACCAGGCGGCGGCGGTTGTCCCGCGAGCGGGTGATGCCCGGTTCGTCAAGATCGGTCCGGTCCCACAGCTGACAGGTCACCTGTTTGTGTTTTCGATCCAGGCCTTCACAATAGTTGGTGTATTCACAGACTCTAATTTCATCACCACGCCCGGTCCGGAGTTTGAAGAACCAATCGGGATCCGCCAGCGACTGTCGAGCCAGTCCGATCACATCTGCAGTGCCAGATTCGAGCAGGGTCTGCGCCTGCTGAAAGTCGTGAATCCCTCCAGTAACGACAACTGGTGTATCAAACCCCTTGCTTCGTATTGCGGTTCGCACTTTGGCGGTTGCGGCAAAATTGCGGCCGAACGGTCCGAAGGCATCCGAGAGGTAGCTCGGTATACATTCGTAACCGCTTGGACCGGTATACGGATAGGCGGCGTCGCCAATAATCGGTTGTTTGGCATCATCGAACTTGCCACCACGCGAGGTCGAGACAAAATCCATCCCGGCAGTTGCAAATTGCTGCGCAAAAAAACTGCTGTCGTCTGTGCTTGATCCGTTTTCAATACAGTCCTCGGTCAGAAATCGGCAGCCCACGACAAAATTTTTGCCGACCACCCTGCGTACCGCGGTGTAAACCTCTAATGGCAGTCGGATGCGGTTCTCTATAGGCCCGCCATAACCGTCCTGTCGATTGTTGGTTGCAGACAAGAACGATGCCATGGTGTAGGCATGCGCGTAGTGCAGTTCCACACCATCAAAGCCGGCGGTCTGTGCGCGGCGTGCGGCGTCAGCAAAGAGGGCAGGTAGGGATTCTGGAAGATCGGCGATGTGCGCCATATGCGTATCGGTAATGCGTTCTCGATAGCCAAAACGTAACGATTCGAATTCTCTCGGACTGAGAATCGTCTTGAGCTCTTCCAGTTCGAGATCAGTGAGAGCTTTACGAACTCGGTCTTCTGACCAGTCATGGGCCTGCAATGCACCGCGATGACGATCTGTGATTTCCAGGTGGCGTGCAAAGAACTTCTCTGGTTCCGGACGCCGCCTCACAGTTAGAAAATCGATCAATTGGATCAGTAACCGGGTTTGTCCGTTGCTGGCCGCACGGACTCGTTCCACCAGCGCCTGCAATCCCGGAATAAAACGATCATCACTGATGCGCAGCAGCGGGCCGGATGCAGTGTCACGGATACCTGTGGCTTCAACAACCAGGGCACCGGGTTGTCCGTATGCAAACCGCTCGTACCAGTCTAGATTGTCGGGCGTAACAAATCCGGATTCAGTCGCGCGCCAGGGTACCATCGCCGGGACCCAGGTCCGTGCTGAGAGCGAGAGTGCCTGATAATCCAACGGTATAAAGAGTTTTGAGGCACCTGCGACGGCTGCGGATGGCCATTCACCGGGCTGGGTGCGGTAACGGATACGTTCTGGCGGCTTCCACATTGGGCTGAGTGACCCGGATCGGTTCAGCGAGTTATTTACTATATACCCATAATGTTTATAATTAAAGTATATTACCCAGCTTGAGTCACGACCCTATACCTACTGTGGCGATATCATTGCAACGACCGCTGAAAATTGCCTGCGTTGGTGGCGGCCCAGCTGGGCTGTATTTTGCACTGCTGATGAAGAAACAGCAGCCTCATCATGAGGTCACCGTCTACGAACGAAACGCCGCAGACGATACCTTTGGCTGGGGCGTGGTGTTTTCTGACCAGACCCTCGGTCATTTCAGCGAGGCAGATCCCGAATCTCAGGCAAGTATCCAGCAGTCATTTGCTCATTGGGATGATATAGAGATTCAGTTCCGCAATCGGACTATCCGTTCAACCGGTCACGGATTTTGCGGTATATCGCGTCTTAAACTGTTGCAGATACTCCAGAACCGATGTATGGACCTGGGTGTTATTCTCGAGATGGGACGCGAAATCAAGAGTGCCAGCGAACTTGACGAGGCGGATCTGATTGTCGCAACGGATGGTGTCAACAGCATCATCCGCCAGGAATTTTCAGATCATTTCAAGCCGGAGATTGACGAACGAAAGAATCGTTTTATCTGGTTGGGTACGCACAAAATTTTCGATGCTTTCTCATTTCTGTTCGTTGAATCTGAATGGGGATGGTTTCAGGCGCATGCCTACCGTTTTGATGCCAAGACGTCGACGTTCATTGTCGAAACTTCGCAGGATTGTTGGCGCCGGGCCGGGCTTGATTGCATGACAGAAGACGAAAGCATTGCATTTGTCGAATCACTGTTCAGCGAGTTTCTCGATGGCCAGTCACTGATGTCCCGCGCGGCACATCTCCGGGGTTCTGCGGCCTGGCTTTGTTTCCGGCGAGTCTCAAATCAGAACTGGGTCAAAGACAACATTGTGCTGATGGGGGACGCGGCACACACGGCACATTTTTCCATCGGGTCGGGCACCAAGCTTGCGATGGAAGATGCCATCGCACTGGCTTATCTATTGAAGGAGCCGGATGATCGGCCAATCCCTCAGGTGCTCGAGCAATATGAGTCGGAACGTAAAATTGAAGTGCTCAAAATACAGTCTTCGGCCCGTAACTCCACGGAATGGTTTGAAAATGTAGACCGCTATACCGCATTGCCACCTGAGCAGTTTGCCTATTCCCTGTTGACACGAAGTCAGCGGGTGAGTCACGAGAGCCTTCGCCAGCGGGATCGTGTCTATCTAGACCATATCGAGAGCTGGTTTTCACAACAGGCAGGCCGAGTCGGTTCGGCCGCCGCACGACCGCCGATGTTCACACCTTTTCGTTTGCGGGATATGCATCTGGCTAACCGGGTGGTGGTATCACCCATGGCCATGTATTCGGCGGTGGATGGAGTCCCGGGTGAGTTTCACCTGGTTCACCTGGGTACACGCGCACTGGGTGGTGCTGGGCTGATTTTTTCAGAAATGACCGTGGTATCCCCGGCGGGCCGAATAACCCCGGGATGCGCTGGTATCTGGAATGATGAACAGTGCGCGGGCTGGCAGCGAATTGTTGCGTTTGTACACGAGCATTCACAGGCCAAGGTGTGTCTGCAGCTGGGACACTCAGGTCCCAAGGGTTCTACACGCCTGGGCTGGGAAGGTATGGACATGCCACTTGAGACGGATAACTGGAACCTGTTGGCCGCCTCGGCTATAGCCTGGTCTGCTGACAATCAGGTGCCCCGGGCTGCCAGTCGTTCTGATATGGACCGGGTCGTGGCCGAATTCGCAGCTGCTGCAAAGCGCGGTGCTGATGCCGGATTTGACATGCTCGAGCTACACGCAGCCCATGGTTACCTGCTGTCAAGTTTTATCTCACCTTTAACGAATCAACGTACGGACGCATACGGTGGATCCTTATGTAATCGTATGCGCTTTCCGTTAGAGGTGTTTCGTGAGGTCCGGCGGGTGTGGCCACAGGCAAGACCCATGTCCGTGCGGCTTTCGGTCACGGATTGGCATAAGGACGGGCTGACCGATGGGGACGGTGTCGCAGTTGCACAGGCATTTAAGGACGAAGGTGTCGATCTGGTAGATGTGTCGACCGGCCAGACCAGCACACAGGCCGATCCGGTTTATGGGCGAATGTATCAGGTACCTTTTGCTGACAGGATCCGCAATGAGATCGGTGTGGCAACCCTGGCGGTTGGCAACATATTTGAAGCCGACCATGTCAATTCGATTCTGGCTTCAGGTCGGGCTGATCTGGTTGCACTTGCCCGGCCTCATCTGTCTGATCCGTTCTGGACGCTGCGCGCCGCAGCCGAGCTGAACTATGATTCACAAGCTTGGCCCCAACAGTACTTGGCCGGTCGGGATCAGCAACATCGGAACCTGGATCGGGCAGGGCAGTTACTGCGGCAGATCTAATGACGAGCAACGAATACACGAGCGACCTAAGAGATATTCACGCCCTGGTTACTGGTGCGGGCAGCGGAATCGGCGAACAGATTGCCCGCGCGTTGTCCGGCGCAGGCGCCTGTGTGTCATTGATGGGCAGAACACACACAACACTGGCATCTGTGGCGCAATCACTCGACCATAAATCACAGATTGCTGTGGCTGATATCACAGACCGGCCTGGTGTCGGCGAAGCGATCGAGCGGCTTGTCGATCAGCACGGGCCGATTGAGATTTTGGTCAACAATGCCGGCGGTGCGGTCAGTGAATCATTTGCTAGCGGAGAGTCTGATTGCTGGGACGAGATGATCGATGTCAACTTGAACGGACTTTTCAACACCACAAGATGTGTTCTACCACAAATGAAGAAACTGGCCAGTGGCAGAATCGTGACCATTGCCAGCACGGCAGGCCTGAAGGGCTATCCCTACGTCGTCGGTTACTGTGCAGCCAAACACGGGGCGATCGGATTTACCCGGGCCCTGGCTGTTGAACTGGCAGGGAGTGGCATCACAGTCAATGCAGTATGCCCTGGGTTTACTGACACACCAATGCTGTCGAGGTCGATCGACACCATTGTGAGTAAGACAGGCCGTAACCGAGAAGAGGCCCGAGCGGATCTAACTAGGATGAATCCCCAGGGCCGTTTGATCCAGCCGGCAGAAGTGGCCGACTGCGTGTTATGGCTGTGTTCCTCGGCAGCGGCTTCAGTCAACGGCCAGGCACTCGCTGTTGATGGCGGTGAGACAGCTTTATGAAGGCTCAATCCCAAACTTCGGATGTTGTCGCCAACGTCAGCCGCAGCAGAATCGGCGATAAATCTACGCTTAGGGCTTGGCTACGGCTTTGGTCTTGTGTAGGCTCGGTCGAGAGAGTTGTGCGCACACGCTTATACAGCGATCACGGCATGACACTGCCGCGTTTTGACTATTTATCACAACTTTATCGGCAACCGGACCGTCGGATGAACATGACTGAACTCAGTCGGCGATTGATGGTGTCCGGTGGTAATGTCACTGGCCTTACGGACAGACTGGTTGCAGATGGTCTGGTTAAAAGAGAACAGGATCCATCCGATCGGCGTGTACAGATTATTGCTCTGTCTGATTATGGCTATGAACGTTTCACTCAAGTCGCACATGAACACGAAAAATGGATAGGTGAGCTTTTTGAGGATCTGAACCCGGACCAGGTGAGGATGCTGAACCAGACGCTTGGGCAGTTGAAGACGTCGCTCGAGGAGAAATTGAATGAGCAACAGGAGGAATGAATATGGACAGCATGACTGATTACCAAGCCCAGCACTTCGGTTGGCAGGTCACCGACAGGGTCGCGACAATTACGTTGAATCGTCCCGAGCGAAAAAACCCGCTGACATTCGAGTCCTACGCCGAACTGCAGGATGTCTTTGAGCAGTTGAATGGTTGTGACCAGATTCGTTCCGTTGTGATGACCGGTGCCGGGGGCAATTTCTGCTCCGGTGGTGACGTGTTTGAAATCATTGAGCCGCTGACTAAACGTGATGAGGCGGGTCTGAAGCAATTTACGCAGATGACCGGTGCAGTGGTTAAGGCGATGCGTCATTGTCCACAGCCAATCGTGGCTGCTGTGGATGGCATTTGCACCGGTGCGGGCGCAATACTGGCAATGGCTTCAGACATCCGACTCGCAACCGCCAGAGCGCGCACTGCATTCCTGTTTGTCCGGGTCGGTCTGGCCGGGTGTGACATGGGTGCGTGTGCCATTTTGCCCCGGATTATCGGGCATGGACGAGCCTCAGAATTGCTCTACACAGGTCGTTTTATGGATGCTGACGAAGGTGAGCGATGGGGGTTTTTTAATCGGATCGAAGCGCCAGAGTCAGTTCTGGAAGCCGCTCAGGCGCTGGCTGTTTCGCTGGCACAAGGGCCCAGCTATGCGCATGCCGTAACCAAAAGACAGCTGCACGCAGAATGGGATATGTCCGTCGATGAGGCTATCGATGCGGAGGCACGCGCCCAGGCCGAATGTATGACGACTAAAGATTTTCAGCGCGCCTTCGAAGCATTTGCTGCCAAGCGCACGCCGGTCTTTGAAGGTGACTGAGATGCCAGACAAAAGTTATCTCGACTGGCCCTTTTTTGATAACCAGCACCGTGCCCTGGCTGAAAGTGTGGAGCTATGGGCGGCAGCGCATGTCGACCAGATAATAGAAGCGGGTAACGGTTTGGATGACACCTGTATCAATCTGGTTCGTGCATTGGGTGATGCGGGTATTTGCCGCCACGCGGTGGCCCAAGGCGATGTGCCATTCGATGTGCGGTCGCTGTGCGTGATCCGTGAGACTCTGGCACGGTTTTCCGGATTGGCTGACTTTGCGTTTGCCATGCAAGGGCTGGGTTCCGGCCCGATCTCACTGTTCGGCACAGAGATGCAGAAAAGACAGTTTCTTCCAGGTGCCGCGAGTGGGCAGACGCTGCCTGCGTTTGCTCTGTCCGAACCTGAAGCCGGCTCTGATGTCGCATCAATTACGACCACTGCGCGGACAGATGGTACCGATTACCTGATTGATGGCTGCAAGACCTGGATATCCAATGGTGGCATTGCCGATCACTACGTTGTATTCGCGCGTACCGGTGAGGAATCAGGAACTAGAGGGCTGTCCGCTTTTATCGTGCCGGTTGATAGCCCGGGGCTATCTATCACAGAAAGAATTGAGACTATTGCACCCCATCCACTGGCGACCTTGGAATTTGATTCGGTCCGGGTACCGACCGAGTTGAGAGTTGGTGCACCTGGCGAAGGGTTCAAGGTGGCCATGGCGACATTGGATATTTTTCGTTCTACTGTCGGTGCGGCGGCCCTGGGGTTGGCCCGACGTGCCTTGAGTGAAGCAGTCAGGTTTGTTGGGGAACGAAAAATCGGTGATAGGGTGCTTGCCAGTTATCAGATGACACAGGCCCGTATTGCAGATATGGCAACCGGTGTCGACGCGACTGCATTACTGGTCTATCGTGCGGCATGGACGAAAGACAGCGGGGCCCCACGAATCTCCAGGGAAGCTTCTATGGCAAAATTGTTCGCCACCGAAGAGGCGCAGCGTGTTATTGATTCTGCGGTTCAGTTACACGGCGGCCAGGGTGTTCGGACAGGTCGCAAAGTTGAAGAGTTATATCGGGACATTCGGGCCATGCGAGTTTATGAGGGTGCAAGCGAAATACAGAAGTTGATTATTGCCCGGCAGACCCTGGGGGCGCCTTGATTTGACCCGTTACCGCAATGACCGATCGTGCGTTGATCAACAGAGATCATAAAGCGAATGGGAGAAGCCATAGATACATTTGCCCGCGAAAACCTACCGGCAATCGAGTTGTGGCCAGAGATCGACCTGACGCACAGCGCATACCACTATCCCGATCGATTCAACTGCGTCACGCGGTTTCTCGATCAGTGGATCGAGCGAGGTGAAGGCCATCGAACAGCACTGGTAACGCCGAATGATCGCTGGACTTATGACCACCTCTATCAGCAGGTCAACCGGATTGCGCATGTTCTGGTTGAAGACTATGCCCTGGCCCCGGGAAATCGAGTGCTGCTGCGCTCTGCGAACAATCCGATGATGCTGGCGACCTACCTGGCCGTGATACGGGTGGGTGGGATCGCCGTAGGCACCATGCCGCTGCTGCGGTCTACGGAGTTAAGTGACATACTGAATAAGGCTCGAATTACCCATGCATTGTGTGATTGGCGACTGCGAGACGAGCTTGAAGTCTGTCGGGACCACGCGTCGGACCTGACGACGATTGGTTACTTTCATTCGACAGCGCCCGACGGGCTTGACGCGCTGATGGACGGAAAACCGACTGAATACACAGCTTTTGACAGCGCGATAGACGATGTCTGCCTGATTGCCTTTACCTCTGGCACGACCGGGCAGCCTAAAGGGACCATGCATTTTCACCGGGATCTGCTGGCTATTTGCGATGGATTCAATCGCATGGTCTTAAGGCCTGAGCCCGATGACATCTTTTGCGGTAGCCCGCCGCTGGCGTTTACATTTGGATTGGGAGGTATGGCGCTGTTTCCACTCGATGTGGGTGCCGCGGTGCTTCTACTGGAAAAGGCGTCGCCCTCCGAATTACTTGAGGCGATAGAACATTACCGTGCGACGATCTGTTTCACAGCGCCCACCGCTTACCGCGCGATGTTGCCGGAACTTGCCATGCATGATGTTTCGTCGTTGCGCAAGGCGGTGTCGGCCGGGGAACATCTGCCAGCCGCTACCTTTGATGCTTTTTTTCAGGCCACCGGGGTCAAACTGATGGATGGGCTTGGCTCTACCGAGATGTTGCACGCTTTTGTGACCGCCCGCGAGGAAGATATGAAACCCGGTGCGACCGGCATAGCGGTTCCCGGGTACCGTGTTGCTATTCTGGATGATAATGGCGCCGAGTTACCGGCGGGACAGGTGGGTCGACTGGCAGTAAAGGGACCCACGGGTTGCCGCTATCTGGCTGATGAACGCCAGAAGACTTATGTCTATGATGGATGGAATCTGCCGGGAGATGCTGCCCGTATGGATGAAGACGGCTATATCTGGTATGAAGCAAGGACCGACGACATGATTGTTTCATCGGGTTACAACGTGGGTGCGCCAGAAGTAGAAAATGCATTGCTTAAACATCCGGCGGTTTCCGAGTGTGGCGTGGTCGGTCGGCAGCATGACCAGCGCGGTACTATTATTAAGGCCTATGTCGTGTGTGCTGACAACATTAAGTCCGGATCAGACCTGGTGGTTGAACTCCAGGATCATGTGAAGCGCACGATCGCCCCTTATAAATACCCACGGGAGGTGGAATTCGTGAATGAACTGCCTAAAACAGGGACCGGTAAGATTCAGCGTTTCCGGCTCCGTGAAATGGCACAGAAAGAAGGAGCGCATAATGGGTAACCGAACAGTACTTCCTGAGGGCTGGCGTCGCCCCAAGGGTTATTCGAACGCGGTTGTCGCCCAGGGGCGTCAGATCTATGTCGCGGGACAGGTGGGCTGGGATAGTGAGGAGAGATTTAATTCTGATGATCTCGCAGAGCAGGCGACACAGGCACTCCGAAATGTTGTCGCGGTTCTGGAAGCCGCCGGGGCCGGGCCCGAGCATATCGTTCGCATGACGTGGTATGTCACCGATAAAGCCGCTTACATCGCCGGGCTCAAGGAAATTGGTGAAGCTTATCGAGAAATTATCGGGCGGTATTTTCCCGCCATGACTGCGGTTGAAGTCACAGCCCTGGTCGAGGATCGGGCCAAGGTCGAAATTGAGTGTACAGCTGTCGTGGACGAAGATTCGGGTTAGCTGAACCCATCGGGCAAGGAGAGACGCATGTTTACTGACCGTATTGAAGGCAAATGGGTTGATGCATTCCGTGATGTATTCGAGCTGTGCAAAGTCGCCCCAGGTGAGGAGGTGGCAATCCTGTCTGAGACCCAGTCGCGTGCTGTGAATGTTCAGCTTGCGGAACTTGCCCTGCTGGATCTCAAGGCTCGACCATTTCATGTGGTGATGCCGACACCGGCTCAGACCGCACCGGTTCCAGTTCGATCAACTGGTGCGTCTGATGCGTTGCAGCGGAATACAGCAGCATTAAGCGCGCTCGCTAGCGCGACGATGGTTATCGACCTCACCTGTGAAGGATTACTGCATTCAACCGAATTGCCCACGATTTTGAAGGGTGGTGCCAGGGTGTTGATGATCTCGAATGAGCATCCGGAAGCACTCGAGCGCCTGCGTCCAGCCGAAGATCTCAAGCCCAGAGTCCGCGATGCAGTTAAACAGGCCAAGGCAGCTCACAAGATGACAGTGACTTCGGATGCCGGCAGTGATCTGGTGATCGATATTGCTGACTGTCCTGTTGCCGGTGTGTGGGGGTGGACCGACAGACCAGGTACCGTGACACACTGGCCGGGCGGGATACTGGTCGCATTTCCAGGTCGAAATGCAGTTAACGGCCAATTGGTGATGAAGTCGGGTGATATCAATCTTACGTTTAAGCGTTATATCGAAACGCCCATTACGTTGGTTATTGAGAATGATTATGTGACCCAGGTCGAAGGCGACGGACTCGATGCGCAGTTGATGCGTGAGTATTACGCAGCCTGGGACGATCCTGAAGCTTATGGGGTCTCCCATGTGGGCTGGGGATTGAACCCCAATGCGCGCCACGAAGCGTTGACCATGTATGACAAACATGACATCAACGGCACTGAACTGCGCGCGCTCGCAGGAAACTTTCTGTTTTCAACTGGCGCTAATGAATTTGCCAAACGATTTACGTTGGGACACTTTGATTTGCCCATGATCGGGTGCACAGTCGCCTTAGATGGGGTGCCGGTCGTTGAAAGCGGTCAGCTCGTTGGAGCGGAATCGAGTGAGTAAGGTCGACTATATCGAAACAGGATCAGGTCCCACGGTGATGTTTCTGCACGGCATCGGTGGTGGGGCCCTGGGGTTCAAGTACCAGCTGGAAGTTTTTGCCCAGGCTGGCTTTCACGCTGTTGCCTGGGACATGCCAGGGTACGGCCAGTCGGATTCGTTGCAAGACATGAATTTTCCGGCGCTGGCTGATGCTATGCTCTGGCTGGTGGATCAACTCGATGTCGACACAGTGCACGCTGTTGGCCACTCTATCGGCGGTATGGTGGTGCAGGAATTCGCCCGCTATCACCAGAACCGGCTGGCGACCCTGGTGCTGGCCCAGACCTCGCCGGCATTCGGCAATCCATCGGGTGATTTTCAGAAAAAGTTCGTTGCTGATCGTCTCAAGCCGCTGCAGGAGGGGAAGACGATGGCGGATATCGCCGAAGATGTCATTCCGGAGCTCATTGCAACGGGCACATCCGATGATGCTTTGGGATTGGCCAAGGCCTGCATGAATCAAATCACGCCTGATACCTATAGCGCAGCGATGCGATGCATTGTGACCTTCGAGGGTCGGGACAACCTGCCCAGAATTACGCGACCCACACTGGTGCTGGCAGGTGATCAGGATCGAAACGCGCCCGCGCCCATGATGGAGAAGATGGCCTCGAAGATACCAGGCGCTGAGTATGTTTTACTCACTGACACAGGGCACCTGGCACCCATAGAGAATGCACAAGGGTTCAACAGCACTGTGCTCGAGTTTATTCAACGACATCAGCTAGGCTTGGAGTCATAGGTATGGCAGCTCGTCCGGTAGATGACCGACTTGATGCACCGATGTTCGAAGCAGCTGCCTGGGAACTGACCAGCCAGGAGAGTGAGCTTTCGACCGTGGCAAGAGAACTGGGCCAATCCCGGTTTGCCGAACGCGCTGCCCGCTACGATCGGGATGCATCATTTCCAACAGAGAACTATCGGGATATGCACGAGGCGGGGCTGCTCGGGATCTGTATACCCCAAAGCGATGGTGGGCATGGGGCACCGCTGCGATGTTATGCCCTGGCGGCAGCGGAGATTGGGCGCTACTGCGGTGCCACTGCACTGACCTGGAACATGCACGTGAGTTCCTGCTTGTGGTCCGGCGCGCTGACAGACGACCTTGATATGGACGATGCGACTCGGGCACAGCATCACCAGAATCGCTCGATTCACTATCGGCGAATTCTGGATGATGGTGCAATCTACGCACAGCCGTTTTCTGAAGGGGGAGCAGCCGCATCAGGCGCCGTTGCGTTCGGCACCACGGCGCATCGGGTTGAGGGGGGCTGGCAGGTCAACGGTAAAAAAATCTTCGCCTCGCTCGCAGGCAGTGCGGATTACTACGGTGCACTGTGTACCGAACTGCTTAACGACGATGATCGGCCGAGCCGGCGAAACACGCTTTACCTGGCCATTCCTGCGGCGGCCAACGGGGTTCAAGTTGTTGGTGACTGGGACCCGATGGGTATGAGAGCGACGGTGAGTCGTACACTGCTGTTTGAGGACGTTTTTGTGCCTGACGGATCCGAACTAATGCCACGCGGCATTTACTATCAGGCAGCCAGTCAGTGGCCACACATGTTTCTGACTTTGTCGCCTGCTTATCTTGGTTTGGCCCAAGGCGCTTATGACTTTACGGTTCGGTACTTGCGCGGCGAAGTGTCTGGGATGCCACCGATAAAGCGGAGGATGTATCCGACTAAGCAGCTGGCGGTCGCACAGATGCGGGTCATGCTGGAGCAGACCAAATCGGTCTGGTTTCAGGTGATGAGCGAAGCGCGCCGAAGTCCGACTAAAGATCAGGTGATGCGGGCTTACGTTGCTCAATATACCGTTATGGAAAATGCCAATGAACTGGCTCAACTCGCAATTCGTACCTGTGGCGGCCAATCCATGCTCAAGGCGTTGCCGCTGGAGCGAATCTACCGGGATTCCCGCTGTGGTTCTCTGATGCTGCCCTGGACGGCAGAACTGTGCCTCGACAAACTGGGTCGGGATACACTTTACGAAGCTGGTGAGACGGATGAATCATGAGCCAGGATATCTGTCAGTGGATCGAAACACACGCTGACTTTGTTCCTGAAAAACTTGCTGTTCGATTCGAGGGGCGAGAGATCACCTATCGCCAGCTGCTGTTGCAGATCAGGACGACGGCGGCTGTTCTCAAGGCGAATCATGACATCGGTCGGGGCGACCGCATCGCCTACCTGGGCTTCAATTCTCCCGAGATGCTGGTGCTTTTCTTTGCCTGTGCACGGCTGGGTGCTTTGCTATTGCCACTCAACTGGCGACTGACGCTTTCGGAGCAGACCTATATCCTAGAAAATGCCGCGGCCAGGGTACTGGTCTGCGATGATGATCACGTGACGATTGGGCATCAGTTATCAGAAACCCTGCCCGGCTGTGAGATCTGTAATCATGCTGATATCGCTACGGCTATAGATGATACGCAGGGCCGTGTAACCCGCAATCCTCATGTTGATCTCACAACACCCGTGCTGCTGGTCTATACCTCCGGTACGACAGGCCAGCCCAAGGGTGCTGTACTGACACAGGAAGCCGTATTGTTCAATGCTTTGAACAGTGTCCATATGCATGACCTGGATATCTCGGATCATATTCTCACCGTGTTGCCGATGTTTCATGTGGGTGGACTGAACATTCAGACCACACCCGCCCTTTATGTCGGAGCAACCGTTACGTTACAGCGACGCTTTGAGCCGGCCATGGTGCTGTCAGCCATTCGCGACCTTCGTCCAACCCGGCTTGTGCTGGTTCCGGCTACCATCATGGCGCTGGCCGAACATCCGGACTTCAAGACCACAGACTTTGGTTCAATTCGATCACTGACGACGGGCTCGACCATTGTTCAGAAGTCGGTGATCGATATTTTTCACGACCGCAACGTTCCGGTTATCCAGAACTATGGCTTGACAGAGACCGGCCCCGTTGCACTTTACCTTCGTATTGATGATGCTTTCAGCCACGTTGGTTCAACTGGCCGAGGGGCACTGCATACGCGCTTTCGAATCGTCGATGACGAAGATCGGGACGTGCCTGCGGGACAGTCGGGTGAGCTACTGCTGCAAGGGCCGAATGTGCTCTCGGAGTACTGGGGTGATCCGGCAGCGACCCTTGAAGCACTGCAAGACGGATGGTTCAGAACAGGTGATATTGGTTACTGCGACACTGATGGCTATGTGTATATCAACGACCGGAAGAAAGACGTGGTGATTTCTGGCAGTGAAAATATATATCCTGCCGAACTCGAGTACGTACTCGATCAAATTGAGGGGCTGGCCGAGGCTGCAGTAGTCGGAATGCCCGATAGCAAGTGGGGTGAAGTGCCTGTTGCGGTTATCGTGCTCGAAGCAGGCCATGACATCGACCATGCCACGTTGTTGTCGTGTTTCAATGGGGTGCTGGCCCGGTTTAAGCATCCCAAGGCGGTGGTCCGCGTCGATGCACTACCGCGAAATGTCATGGGCAAGGTGCTCAAACATGAACTAAGGGGACTGCTTGCCGATGGAACACTGGTACCGGATTAGGACGGTTACCCGTTATCAGGTCAGTTTGAAAATTCAAATAGGGGCCGAAAACAGATGAACACCAGGCTGGGAATTACTTTGCTGGGCACTGGTTGCCCTGCGGTGAGCACAAAACGATACGGGCCTGCCAACTTGGTTCAGTGCGGTGGTCTGAATCTACTCGTGGATATAGGATCCGGTGCCACTCAGCGATTGGTGGGCTGCGGTGCGAGTGGCGCAACTGTTGATGCGTTGCTGATTACGCACATTCATACGGATCATCTCGTCGACCTGTACCAGTTCATTATTTCTTCGTGGCATCAGAATCGCGATCGCAAGCAAGTAATATACGGACCACCTGGTATCAGACAACTGGTTGATTCGACGATGGAGGTCTGGAAGGCGGAACGGAATTTGAGGATTGAATGGGAAAAGCGTTCCTCACTGGCAGCGCTTGAGATCGAGGTTCACGAACTGGATGTCGAAGGTGTGATTCTTGAACAAGCCGGCGGTCGGGTGAGCATGGTTGAGGTCGAACACCAACCGGTCGAACCGGCATTCGGTTTCATTTTCGAGTCGGCTGGACATAAGCTGGTTATCAGCGGTGATACGAGATATTGCGAAAATCTGGTCGAAGCTGCCCGGGATGCCGATGTACTCGTTCACGAGGTGTTTGACCATGGTTCAATGGCGATCACGGGCACCCGTACGGAACAGGGGCTGACCAATGTCGCGGCTTACCATACAGCCAGTACTGACGTTGGCAGGGTGGCCAGGCAGGCCCGGGTAGGTTGCCTGGTGCTGACTCATATCGTACCGCCCGATGCCGATCGTTCCAATCTGTTGGCACAAGCCCGGGCAGAGTATGCTGGCCCGGTCATCGTGGGTGAAGACCTTATGGCGATCGATGTCATTACAGGAACTGTGCGATGGGGCGATGTGAACTTCAGCCTGCCGGTTAGGTCATAACCGGCAGGGTGTGGGCAGGTGTTGACTGAGTATCCAGAATGAAAGCGTCATCAGTGCTTGAAGGCGACGTTGTTTGTATTTGGTCAGGTGCCGCGGTCTGTGGAGAGGGACCACTATGGGTGTCTGAGCAGTCGGTACTCTACTGGGTGGATATTGATGGCTGTCAGGCGCATGGGTACAACACAGCAAACCAGCAGGTTAAGACCTGGACGCTTGCTGAGAAAACGGGCTGGTTGCTCCCTTGTGAGGGACGGCGAGAACTGATTGGTGGGTGTAAATCCGGGGTATATCTCATCGATCTCGAGTCAGGCCAGCGGACACTGTTGTTCGATCCAGAGCCTGATCAACCCGGTAATCGTTTCAACGATGCCAAAACAGATCCAGAGGGGCGCATCTGGGCCGGTACCATGAATGATGGGGGTGCAGAAAAAACGGGCTGGCTCTACAGGATCGAATCTGATCTGACTTACCAGCGTTGCGATGGTCCCTATGCGGTGACGAATGGACCTGCAATTTCACCCGATGGCCGTGTGCTGTATCACGTTGATACGCATGGTGGTGTCGTCTACGCATTTGACAGGATTCCTAATGGGGAACTGGAAAATCGTAGGGTGTTTGTTACGATCGATCCATCGCACGGCCGACCCGATGGCTTGACGGTCGACAATGAAGGATATATTTGGCTCGCACATTGGGGCGGTTACCGTTTAACGCGATTTACACCAGAGGGCGAGATTGAGGGCATCGTGCCACTCCCGGCGCCACAGGTTACCAGCTGTGCCTTTGGCGGGGCGGATATGAGCACACTCTTTATTACGACCGCAGCCCGTAACGTTGATCTCAAGCGCTATCCTCACGCCGGGGGATTGTTCTGTGTGAATACGACCGTCACGGGCAAAGCGGTCGAGCCGTTTAGAATTTCAGAGTCTGCGCCACTGCTCGAACTCGGTGTGCCTTAGGTCGACCGGTAAGCGTATTTCACGGAAGGGGCGGCCCGTCCCGTTATAATGAGTTCCATGTCCGACGTTCGAAATATTCTGTTCATCATGGCTGACCAACTCAGGGCAGATTACCTGAGTTGCTATGGACACCCGACGTTAGAAACACCAAACATCGATGCCCTTGCCACGGGCGGGGTGAAATTTGATCGCGCGTACTGTAACTCGCCGATCTGTGGCCCGTCCCGGATGTCGTTTTACACCGGCCGAACAATGGCAAGCCATGGGTGTGCCTATAACCGGGTGCCGATTCGTACCGACGAGTGGACACTCAGTGACTATATGCGAGCTGAAGGACTGCGTTCAGCTTTGGTAGGGAAGACTCATTTTGGCGCCAATCCAATAGATGTTGAGCGCCTGAATCTCGCCACGGAAGGTGTTGACGGCCGTTTTGTACTTGAGTGTGGTTTTGAACCTTATGAGCGGGATGACGGACTGCATCCGATGGGCATGTTTGATCCTAATCTCAGATACAACCAGTACCTGCGGGACCAAGGCTACGCATCTGACAATCCGTGGAACGACTTTGCAATTTCTGCGCTCAATGATACGGGTGAGATCGTTAGCGGATTTTACATGCGCAATGCCCATCTACCGGCACGGGTTTTGGCTGAGCACTCGGAAACAGCCTACATGACTCGGCGAGCGATAGATTTTATTCGGGATGCAGGTGACGAGCCGTGGAGTCTGCATCTGAGCTATATCAAACCGCACTGGCCTTACATGGCGCCGTCACCCTATCACAATATTTATGGTGTTGAAGATGTTCTGCCCGCAGTACGCAGCGATGATGAAAGGGCTGATCCACACCCCGTGGTCAAGGCATTCATGAACCACGGGGAGAGTGTCGTCCTATCGGATGATTCTGCGCGTCACAATGTAATCCCGACCTACATGGGACTCGTGAAGGAAATCGATGACCATGTGGGCCACCTAATGACAGCGTTGTTGGATCTGGGCCGATCGGACGATACATTGATTGTGCTGACGAGCGATCACGGTGACTACCTGGGGGATCACTGGCTGGGCGAGAAAGAACTGTTTCACGAACCGTCTGTACGTATTCCGCTTATTGTCGCTGACCCGTCCAAGCCTGCAGACCAGAGTAGGGGGTCGACGTCCCGGGCACTGGTTGAGGGTATTGATCTGATACCGACCTTTATCGATGTGCTGGGCGGTGATCCGAATCAACCCTGGCTGGAAGGCAGGTCGTTTGTGGACATACTCCATGGAAGGAATGCTGAATCGAGGGAGTTCGTTGTGGCTGAGCTCGATTATTTTGCCCGCAAAGCCAGGCTGGAACTCAAAGTAGCGGCTGACCGAGCAAAAGGGTGGATGGTACGTTCCGAGCGGTGGAAGTATGTGTTCTACGAAGGGTTTGGACCCCAGTTGTTTGACCTTGATAATGACCCAGACGAGTTGATTGATCGCGCCTCAGATCCGTCATGCCAGGGGGTTCTCGATGAGCATCGGGATCGCCTTTTTCACTGGTTCAGGTGCCGAAAATCCACGGTCACTGTTGATTATGACTATCTCGATACGCGCCATGAGTTTGCGACCAGGGGCGGATTTATATTCGGGGAATGGTAGGGTAACCCCAGTAATCTAATTTGCAGAATTTAGCCAGTCGTATAAAAGCCGTTAGAGAAACGCCAATGATTTATACCAGCGAACGAACAGACCTCAAACTGGAAATTCCGGATGTTTCGATAACGGAATATGCGCTGCGACACGCAGATCGGTTGGCTGATAAGCCGGCGCTGATTGATGGTCCTTCCGGGCGCACACTGACCTTTGGCCAACTGGCAGGTGGTATCAAAAAGGTTGCCGGTGGGCTGCATGCCCGAGGGTTCAGAAAGGGCGATGTCCTGGCAATCTATTGCCCCAATATGCCTGAGTACGCGCTGGTGTTTAACGCTGTCGCTTCGGTGGGGGGTATCAACACCACAGTTAATCCACTGTACACAGCTGCAGAACTCGCCAAGCAACTCAACGATTCCAAGGCCAAGTTTCTGGTCACTGTACCCCCATTTCTGGATAAGGCCCTTGAAGCTGCAGGCAACTCTTCAGTTGAGGAGGTATTCGTCTTTGGTGATGCTGAAGGAGCAAGCTCCTTTTCAGAGTTGTTGTCTACAGCACAGCCGGCTCCCGTTGTTGCAATCGATCCAAAGAATGATCTGGTTGTTTTGCCGTATTCCAGTGGTACAACAGGTCTGCCCAAGGGGGTGATGCTCACCCACCACAATCTGGTCGCTAATTTGTGTCAGGTCGATTGGTTCGAAGAACAAAAGCGGATGGGCGAGGACGAGATCATTCTGGCGATGCTACCGTTCTTCCATATTTATGGGATGATCGTGGTCATGAAGCTGGCGCTCGCTGGAGGTGCTACTGTGGTCAGTATGCCTCGGTTTGATATGGAGGAGTTTCTCGGACTGGTACAGCAATACAAGGTGACCACGCTGCCACTGGTTCCGCCGGTCGTACTGGGGTTGGCCAAGAGTCCTCTGGTTGACCAGTTTGATCTTTCGAGTGTGCGGACCATTTTCTGTGGTGCTGCCCCACTGGGACGAGAACTATCGATAGAGACTAGCGAGAGAATTAGCTGTCCGATAATGCAGGGTTACGGGATGACCGAGGCAAGTCCTGTCACACACTTATCGTCGATGGACCCAGAAAAATCTCGACCAGGTGCAATTGGAAAAGTGATTCCCGATACTGAAGTCCGGGTGATCGATGTCGAGTCCGGTGAGGATTGTGCCCAGGGCAATGACGGTGAACTCTGGATTCGTGGTCCGCAAATCATGAGGGGCTACCTCAATCAGCCCGAAGAAACAGCAGACTGTATCGATTCGGAAGGCTGGTACCACACCGGCGATGTCGGTTATGTCGATGAAGACGGGTTCTTTTTTATAGTGGACCGTGTTAAGGAATTAATTAAATACAAGGCGATGCAGGTCAGTCCTGCTGAGCTTGAGGCTTTATTAGTGACGCACTCAGAAATACTCGATACGGCAGTGATTCCGTGCCCTGACGAGGAAGCTGGGGAGATTCCCAAAGCGATCGTCGTGCTCAAAGACCCCGCCGCCGCCAGTGACGAGCTGGCTGAGAAGATTATGGCCTTTGTCGCGGACAATGTCGCACCACACAAGCGTGTGCGGTTACTGGACTTTGCTGAGCAGATCCCTAAATCTGCTTCCGGCAAAATACTGCGGCGGGTGCTTGTCGATGCCGAGCGGAGTAGACATACCTAGCTGCCATCTAACTCTTTGTGCTGCTTCGCTTCTCAAGCTTTGACGGGCCGGGACTCTATGCCAATCTACACTTAGAATTTGAATCGCAGGATAAATGGTTCCTGACTTGCAAAGCGATTTGATAAGGTGAACAATGGGCAGGTAATCAGCGATGCTGATACAGTACAAGTCTGGCTACCAAAGGAGATAATGAATGCGATTTTCAATGAAACTAATTAGCGCCCTCGGTGCGATTGTTCTAGCGCTGACTGGCGTAACCATACAGGCGGATACGCCGAAAGCAGGTGGCACATTAATTATGTCGATCGGCACGACACCTCGACATCTCAATCCGGCCGTACAGTCTGGAATTGCTACTGGTGCACCGGGCGCGCAGATTTTCGCTACCCTGTTGCGGTTTGATGATAAGTGGAATCCTCACCCTTATCTCGCCAAATCATGGCAGGTGTCGGATGACTCAATGACAGTGACGTTTAATCTTGTAGACGGTGCGACGTTCCACGACGGCACACCGATTACCTCTAGTGACGTTGCATTTTCCATTAAGACTATCAAGGCAAATCATCCGTTTAAAACGATGTTTGGTGCGGTAGAAAGTGTTGAAACACCGGATGCGAATACAGCTGTATTTAAATTATCCAAACCACACCCAGCTCTAATGCTGGCACTGTCCTCGCAGTTAGGATCGATCATCCCTGAGCATATTTATGGTGATGGGCAAGATCCAAAGAAACATCCGCGCAACTCTCAAGATGTTGTTGGCTCGGGACCATTTAAGTTCGTTGAGTTTGTTCGAGACCAACATATTATCCTCGAACGAAATGAGAACTTTTTTATCAAGGATCGTCCGTATCTGGATAAAATCGTCATGCGAATCATCAAAGATCCATCAGCTAGATCACTCGGTAGAGAGAATGGTGAAATTTACATGTCGGCCTTCGAGTCGCTGGCGCAAGATATTTTGCACGCTCAAGGTGTTTCTCATCTAACTGCGACCGACCAAGGTTACGCAGCGATAGGGCCTTTATTCTGGTATGCATTTAATACGAAAAAAGAACCGCTGAGTGATGTGCGGGTGCGACAGGCAATTGCTTACGCGATTGATCGTGATTTCATTATGAACGCGATTAACCAGGGCACGACCAAAGCCGCCTTTACAGGTATTCATCCCGGCAGTATTTTCAATGAGCCGAATGTCGAACGCTACGACCTAGATTTAGATAAAGCGAATGCCATACTTGATGACGCGGGTTACGCCCGTGGGGGTGATGGTATGCGTTTCCCTCTGACTGTGGACTTCGGTTGGCCGGGTGCCAAGCCGCAGGCTGAATACTTAAAACCGCAGCTCAAAAAAATTGGAATCGATATCACTGTCCGGACATCCGCGGGATTTCCTGCTTGGGCGAAGACTGTCTCAAATTGGGATTTTGATATCACTACCGATGTAGTATTTAACTGGGGCGATCCAGTTATCGGTGTGCATCGAACCTACTTGTGTGATAACGCGAAAAAGGGCGTAATTTGGTCGAATACTCAGCAGTACTGTAATCCAGAAGTTGATGCAATTTTGGATAAGGCAGGTCAGGAGAACGATCAGGCGAAACGAGTTGCTTTCTACTCCGAAGCACAGAAAATTATTGCGCAAGATGTGCCGATCTATTTCACAGATACCGTGCCCTATCACACGATCTACAACCATACCAAGGTGGGTAATCCACCGAATACAATTTGGGGCACATGTTCTCCAATGGATGAGGTTTATCTGAAGAATTGACCTAGAGATATGTCAAATGTTGTTCGGAAATGCCTGCTGCTTGCCAGCAGGCATTTCTCATTTGGTCGCACAAGTTAATTTCATATTAAGCACATAATTATTCCATGCAGTTTTTGATCATTACACTTAAGCGAGTTGGTTTTGGACTCGTATTGCTTGTTGCTGTTTTGGCGTTAAATTTTGTATTGATACACATTGCTCCCGGCGATGTCGCAGACACGATTGCTCAGGATGCTGGCGGATTAGATGCGGAGGTAATGGAGCAGATTCGTAAAGATTATGGGCTTGATCTACCTTTGTGGAAACAGATGGCGAAATATTTTGGGGGTGTGGCGAAATTTGATCTTGGTTATTCTTTTTACTACAACGAGCCGGTTACTAAACTCATAATTGAGAAGCTACCAGCCACTCTTTTGTTAGTGATCAGTGCCCAGGTTATATCCATTTTCTTTGGCATATTGCTTGGCGTCACGGCAGCGCGAAACCCAAACGGGATGACAAGCCATTTTGTTACCGTGTTGTCTTTGGTTGGTTATGCGGCACCGGTATTTTGGACCGGTATCATGATGATTATCTTGTTTTCCGTTATTGTTCCGATATTTCCCATCGGGAATATGATCGATGTGTCAGTAGAAAGGGAGGGGATCGCTCATGTTATCGATGTATTACACCATTTAGTTTTGCCAGCTGTTACTTTGGGCTCGATATTTCTGGCGATTTATAGCAGATTGTCGAGGGCCACTATGTTGGATGTGTTGGGATCTGACTATGTTAGGACAGCACAGGCCAAAGGCTTGTCAGAATTCCAAGTAATTTTCAAGCACGCATTGCGCAACGCACTACTCCCAGTGGTTACAACTGTTGGATTGGTGTTTTCTGGAATTGTTTCCGGGGCAGTTCTTGTTGAGACAGTGTTTAGCTGGCCAGGGTTAGGCACGTTAGCTGTCCAGGCAATTGTTGCAAGAGATACGCCAACAATTTTAGGGATTTTGTTCTTCTCATCGTTGGTTGTTGTGGTGGCGAATTTATTGACCGATATGGTGTATCGAATTGTTGATCCAAGAATCAAGACGTCAGAAGGACGTCAGGCGTAATCATGGGTGAAGAACTAAAACAGCGAAGCCTGAGTCGTCAAGAAATGGGTTCCGTTCAAATTGAGCACCCATTTAAAGAGGTCGCGCGAATGTTCGCCGCAAACTATGCTGCTGTCGTAGGGTTGATTGTGTTGGCAATTATTATCGTAGTCTCGTTGCTGGGTCCGCTGATCTATACGACTGATCCCTGGGAGATGGTGTGGTCTCCATTTAGCCCTCCGGGTGCCAAAGGATTCCTTTTAGGAACAGACTATTTAGGGCGCGACCTTGTCGCCCAAATTATTCACGGTGGAAGGGCGACCATAGCAGTGGGATGTGCTGCTGCTTTATTGAGTGTTCTGATTGGTATTACTTTTGGAGCTTTGTCGGGATTCTATCGGGGGTGGGTTGAGGAAATTCTGATGAGAATCACAGAATTCTTTCAGGTGCTACCGACATTACTATTTTCGATGGTTCTTGTAGCTCTTTTTGGTGCTTCACTGGAGATGATTACATTTGCAATTGGGATCGTCAGCTGGACTGGTGTTGCCAGGGTCACGCGAGCTGAATTTCTAAAAATTAGAGAACTTGAATACGTTACCGCTTCGCGGTCAGCTGGTGCGAAGGCTCCGACCTTAATCTTTAGGGTAATTTTGCCTAATGCACTTCCACCAATTGTGGTTCAGGCGGCATTGCTGGTTGGTTTCGCCATATTATTTGAAGCTGGATTAAGTTTTCTGGGTTTGAGTGATCCCAACGTGATGAGTTGGGGTGCGATGATGGGGAATAATCGACCATTCATCCTACAACATGCCTTCACAATCATGTATCCAGGCCTTGCTATTTTTATTACGGTGTTGGCCATCTCGTTGGTAGGAGACGGTTTGAATGATGCACTAAACCCCAAGCTCCGGAAACGGTAATGGCAGAGTCACTACTGTCTGTTAGCAATTTGACGGTTGAATTTACGATCCGTGGTGGAGTAGTGCCGGTGATCGATGATCTGTCATTTGATCTTGGTCCCGGTGAAACATTGAGTCTGGTCGGAGAATCTGGCTGTGGCAAAAGTATGACCGCGCTTGCTATTCTCGGATTGATCCCATCACCGCCTGGAGTGATATCTGCAGGCTCAGTAACTTTGCAGGGCGAAGATCTAGTTCAAGCAACAGATGCTAGGTTGCGAGAGATCAGAGGCAACGAAGTCTCGATGGTGTTTCAAGAGCCTATGACATCCCTAAATCCTGTTTATACGGTAGGAGAACAAATCGCTGAGACGTTACGACGCCACCAGGGCCTGACCCGAAATCAGGCCAAATCCCAAGCAATACAGATGATTGATGCTGTTCAAATACCTTTGCCAGATCGTCGCGTCAATGATTACCCGCATCAACTATCTGGTGGGATGAGGCAGCGCATTATGATTGCGATGGCGCTGGCCTGTCAGCCAAAAATTCTAATTGCCGATGAACCGACGACAGCATTGGATGTGACTGTGCAGGCACAGATTTTCGATCTCATGCAGAATCTACAACGCGAAACGGGTGCGGCGATCATTCTAATTACTCATGATATGGGGTCGGTAGCTGAAATGGCCGAACGTGTGGTCGTAATGTATGCCGGGCGGAAAATTGAAGATGGCCGAGTGGAAGATATTTTGTTGCAACCGCGCCACCCCTACACCCGAGGACTCATAGCGTGCGTCCCGCATCTGTTGGATAAAGTCACTACTGACCGACCTTTTCTACAGGAGGTGCCCGGAACGGTACCCCCACTTTCTGATTTTGGCTTCGATGGTTGTATGTTTGCGCCAAGATGTGATCTGGTTCGTGGTGAATGTTGGCAAGGGAAACCTGCGAACACGCAGTTAACAAAGACTCAAAGTGTGGCGTGTTGGGAAATTTCTACTAACAACAGGTTAGCGAATGCCTGACACTGCACCGATGCTAGAACTCCGTGATGTGGAGGTTCGCTTCAGCCTTAAGCGGGCCGGTCTTTTCGGTGTTGTTCCACAGTTGCGGGCGGTCGATGGTGTATCTCTGACGGTCCAAAAAGGTCAGACCATGGCCATTGTGGGTGAATCTGGTTCGGGGAAGACGACTCTAGCGTTGGCGATAGCTCGGTTGGTGCCAGTAGCTGCAGGTAAGATTCAGATGGGCGACGTCGACCTGCTAAGTCTACAAGGTGAATCTCTCCGAACACATCGCCAGCACATGCAGTTTATTTTTCAAGATCCTTATTCGTCTTTAAATCCTAGATTACGTGCCCAGGATATTGTCCGAGAGCCACTGGACCGTTTAGGTATTGGATCAGTAGAGAGTAGAAATAAGCGGGTTCAGGAATTGTTCGAACAGGTTGGACTGCGGCAGGACCAACTGCGACTGTTTCCCCATCAGTTTTCAGGTGGCCAACGCCAACGTATTGGCATCGCCCGCGCGATTGCTTCTCGCCCTAATTTGGTGATCTGTGACGAACCAGTTTCAGCGCTCGATGTGGGTGTTCAGGCGCAGATACTGAACTTACTTCGAAGACTGCAGAAAGATCTTAATCTGACGTATCTCTTTATTTCACACGATCTGGGTGTTGTTCAACATATGTGTGACAGTATTGCTGTGATGTATATGGGAAAAATTGTCGAACAATCGGACCGTGAATCTCTGTTTAATAATCCTCAGCACCCCTACACCCGGACTTTGTTGTCTGCTGTCCCTTCAGCCGATCCGAACCGAAGAAATCGTGGGCGTCGGATCACGATTTATGGCGACCCACCTAATCCAATCGATCTACCGCCCGGTTGTCGATTTGCATCACGTTGTCCACTGGTAGAAGAGCGCTGCAAGACAGTGGACCCGGCGTTCAAGGCGCTTAATTCAACGCACCATGTTGCCTGCCACCTCGTCTAAGAAGTGGATCAGCGTTTGGTTTAGCTGGAAGGGTTGCTACGGATGAGCTTATTGCGTCGAGAAAGGGCCGTAGATTATAGGGTCAGTGTCGGTGGGCATTTCTTCAGTTCCAATCAACACAACTGTGGAGGATTGTTCTGGGACACCAGAGCTAGATTCTAAAGCATAGGTTCGCCCGACTTTCTGCCAAATCCACTGTTGGTGTGGTGATTCGGCAAATGATATGAGTCCCTTGCCACGGATCACGGAAGGTGGCAGATCCGTTGCCCAGCTTTCAAATGTACTCCGATCTAATGGCTTACTATGTCGAAGGACGCAGCTGTGGAACTGATCATGAGTGTGGCCATGATCGTGGTCTGAAGTGGCCTTGCTACCAACTGACGCCAAGCCTTTTCCGACCCTTGGGATCGCCGTGTGTACGCTGTCAAACAGTGGGCTGGGATCAAATTTGGCTCGATCATTAATGAGTGTCGTGCAGTCCGAATGTTGCTTGTCGAGAGTTGCCCTGACGGCTTCCACAGTTGATTGGTCTGTTAGGTGTGCTTTGTTAATAAGTAGGATATCTGCTTCTTTGACCTGGGTGAGCACCGCGTCCTTGATCATTGAATCTGTCAATTGATTGAGAAATTGGGGTGCATCTACCAATACGATGGTTCCGTTGGGTGTCAGACCTGGATCCAGTTTTGCGATATCCATGATCCGCCTTGGATTGGACACGCCGCTTGCTTCGACAACCATTTGGTCGAACTGAGTCGCTCGGTCCATTACAGCGGTTAATGCGCTGATAAAACCATCGGCCATAGAGCAGCACATACACCCATTGGCAAGTGCGATAGTTTCTCCATCGTGGGCTGTTATAAGGCGTTCGTCGATGTTCAGTTGTCCAAAATCATTGACAAGTACGGCGTAGCGTGTCTCCTTAGTCATGTTAAGCAGACAGTTTAATAGCGTGGTTTTGCCCGATCCGAGGAATCCTCCCAATACCGTGAACGGTAAAGCTGACGATTGGGCCCCTTTCATTTGAATGCTAGTTGCTCTGTTGGGAAGCAGGCCGTGGGATCCCGTCGACCACAGTTCCCCAAACGGCGATGTCTCTTAGGGTTTCGGCCGGTACATCGGTGGGATCGTTTTCAAGCACCGCAAAATCCGCAAATTTTCCTGACTCGATGCTTCCAACAAGATGGTCAAGGTGTAAGGTAAAAGCAGCACCAAGCGTGATTGCATGCAACGCATCATGCACTTCGATACGCTCGCTTGGTCCAAGAATTCGGCCGCTTGCTGTCTGTCGATTAACCGCGCACCAGGCAGTAAACAGAGGGTCTAGGGGAGTCACGGGGGCATCAGAATGGATTGTATAAGGTACGCCCAATCGTTTTGCTGTGCCGCAGGCATCCATCCGCGTCGCTCGATCTGGTCCCATTGTGAGATTGTAGTGTTGGTCTCCCCAATAGTAGATATGGTTGGCAAACAGATTTGAACAAATACCTAGTTGAGCCATGCGCCGGAACTGTGCTTCGTCGGCCATCTGGCAATGCGTGAGTGTGTGGCGGTGATCGGGTCGAGGATTTTTGTGCAGTGCTGCTTCAATTGCATTGATCATCAGTTCTGATGCTTCATCGCCATTGGTATGCATGTGCATCTGGAGACCGGCGGCGTGGTAAGCCTCAACCATCTCGGTGAGTGTTTGTGGTGGCAAGTTCCAGATACCATTGGGCTTGCCATTGATATACCCTGGCCACTTTAGGCGTCCCGTAAATCCTTGAATAGAGCCGTCTGTCATGATCTTGCACAAGCCAAGGTAAAGCTTGTCGTTATTGTGCTGCTTTAGTTGAGCAACATGGGAAGGCCCATCCTGTATCGACATTGTTAACGCGCCTGCGGCTGGAACCAGTCGTAATGGATAGTCAGCATCTTTTGTAACCTCTACATAGGATTGGATGTTCTGGTCTTGAACACGAGCATGTAGATCGGTTGCAGTGGTAACACCGACGTTGGTTGCCGTTTTTGCAAAGGTCCAGAGGTCATTGCTATTAATACCGTCAAACCGGCGCACATCTGTTACCTTATAAGCCATAAATTGTGCCGCCATTTCCCCAAGTTCTCCGGTTGGAGTTCCATCGGTATCTTTCATAACGCCTTCGACGTCAGTGGTCGAGTCGATGCCGGCCAGTTCAAGCACCTTGCGGCTGGCGTTGAGTAAATGACCATTGGAATGTTGAACCAGAATGCGTCGGTCGTGTGAAACCTGATCGAGATGCTCCAGCTTCATGCGGACGCCGTCATCAAAATATATGGGGTCGAATCCCCAGGCAACCAGCGTCTCTTCGGGATCATCGAGTGTGTTCTCGATTTCTTTGAGTCGCTTGACAACACCGTCGAGGGTTTTTATTCCCGACCATATCCGCCCGTTGGGGTCAGTGCGATCAAAGAATCCAACATAGGTATTGTCCCAGACAGATCCGTTCATTGCATGGCAATGGGCTTCGACAAACCCTGGAACCAGAAATTTGTCAGAAAATGTTTCATTCAGCGTGTAGTCACCCCAATGCGCAAGTTCATCAAGTGAACCTACGCCAAGTATCCGATTGTCCCGAACCGCAACATGAGTAGCCACCGGCTGGTAGGAATTCATCGTGAGAATCTTTTTTGCCGAAAAGATCGTTGTGGAACGGGTCATCGGTTATTTCTCCTTGGATATCAAATAAGTTCTTGGTAACGGTAGCCTGAAAAACCCTGGTTCTGTCAGCGACTAGATTGTAGTGTATCGTTGCTAGTCAACAAGCCCGAGTACGCTATGGTTTCAATAGTTTTTGCTACGTCAATTGTGCGTGGTCCTCGGCGATCCAATGTAATTTCGACGCAGTCTCCGCTGAACAGTGTTACTTCCCGTTCCCCGTCGTAAGCTAAAGTGCCCGCAGAGCTGTCCATCATATATTTTTGGTTGATCGATATAGGCTGATAGTTAGTTATCGTCACCGGTTCGAAGAGTCCTGGTGCTATGGGTGCCATTAGCTTCGTAAATGTTTTCGCTGTCGGGTCTATATCGATGGCGAGTCCATTGTCATCCTCTCGAGTTGTCGGTGAGAGCAAGCTGCCAATTGAGGAAAGACCGATCTGACCAGGTTCGGCAAAGGTCAAAAACAGCTTTCGAAGTCGGTTACTGCGCCAGAGCGCTCGGGTCCCTGTTTGTGTCTCTGTAGTGATGCAGACGTCCACCAGGGCTGGAATGGTATCTTGACTATTGACCCTAACACACAGTCGTTTGTTTGACTGGCAGACAATGTCGGGTGCAACTAGTCTACGACCGACAGCACCTGCCGCAAGGCCCGCAATTGTGGCTTCAGGGTTGCCTGGAAAAGCATTATTTGTGCCCGTTGAAACACAGGCTAAGGGAATCTTTCCGCACGCGTGGGCGACCAGCCTATGGGTGCCGTCACCCCCAAGGACCACGATAGCTCCGACCTTGGCTTTCACCATCAGTTGAACGGCATCTAGAGTATCCTGGGCCGAATCGGTGACGGGCATGTCTAGAATTCGAACCCCGGGAAGCTTGGCAGAGGTCGATGACCTCTCGCGTTCGACGGCAGTTTTCAGTTTCACCGCTATGTTGTCACGATCGGGCATCATCAGAATCTGCCCAACATCAAGCACCGAGAGCCCACGGACAATTCGATGACAGATAGCAATCCGTTCGGAAACTGGGATAGAAGAAGCACCCGTTACCAGTCGGCGAATATCGCGTGCCGCACGAGGATTAACAAGGATTCCGATACAGCAATTTTGACCTGATTTCGGGATGCTTCGGGTTTGTTCTTGAAGCACCATTGGAAAGCTCTGATCCAGTCAGTAAGTGGGTCAGTGTTATTGCTATAGATCTACCGATTGACCTCGTCGATTAGACCGTCTCCCAACTGTTTGACTTGTCCTAGCTCGTTGAGCACGGTGCGCATGAAGTCGGGTATAGGCTGGGATTCCAGATTACCGTCTTCTTTAATTCGGGCATACACCCGCACAGCTCTACCTTCACAAATTAATTCACCCGTCTCGACATTCGTCGCTATGCAATTCCAATGCAGTGTACGTTCGCCGAGTTTTTCAAGACTGACTTTGGTCATTACACGATCGCCATAGGCTGCGGGTCCGACAAAACGAAAGTGAATCTCTCCCATGACGAAGGTGGTGCGATCTTTACGAATCATCTGATCAATTGGGTATCCAATGGTTCGAAACAATTCATGCTCGGTATCATTGAACCACGCCACAATTCTGGGGTAATACACCAAGCCGAAGGGGTCTGATTCTCCCCACGGGACCGAGATTTCACGCCAGTACATAGCCATCTGAGATTACGGGATTAATTTAATAGATTGGTCCAGCTCAAGTGGCATAGCTGGGATCACGTTTATCGATTTCGCGACGTAACCAATCCAACACCATTTGTTCCGGGTTGTAGGCACTTTTCTTGTCAATGTTGCTGAGGTCAGCGCTTCGTTGGAATGCCTTTTCTGGCAGGGGTAAAACCGCTTTATTCATCGAATGGGTTGCTAGCTGAATTTGGCACGCTCTTTCCAGTGTCCACAGCGTGCTGAAGGCTTTGGCAACAGTGGGTCCGCAGGACAGTAAACCATGGCTTCGAAGTATCAAGGCATTCGATTGGCCGAGGCTGTTGACGAGGTCATCTTGTTCCGCGCGGTCGACCGTAACACCTTGGAAATCATGATAGGCGACATCCGGCAGAAATGCTGCCATAAAATTGTCATAGGTGAGCCCCTCTTCCAGGCACGCGACTGCCATACCCGCTGTGGTATGGGTATGCATGATGCAGTGTGCATCTTCCCGGTGTCGATGAACTGCACTGTGAATTACGTAACCCGCAAGATTGACAGGGTAATCGCTGTCGCCAACTGGATTGCCATCCAGGTCAATCTTGACCAAGTTTGATGCCGTCACTTCACTATAGTGCAGGCCAAATGGATTAATCAGGAAATGCTTCTCCGGCCCCGGCACCCTGAGCGTGATGTGGTTGTAAATTAGTTCGGTCCAACCGAGATAGTCAAAGATCCGGTAACAGGCCGCGAGTTGCACGCGTGTGCCCCACTCTTCCTGACCGAACTGTGTGATTCCCCGAACAGCGCTTGCCCCAGTAGATGCCATTGACTTCTCCTCCTAGGTGTCGGATTTGGACTGATGGTATCAGAAAACACGAACACTGCACGGTTGTGGGGGGCTATACTGCTGGCATTATCGTGGATTTAAGAAGGGGCTTTGTGGAATGTCACAGCCAGCCTACGAGTATGGCCCGTGTGAACCTGCAATCGATGAACTGATCGCCCGCTTTGGCGATCGCGTGTCGCTGTCTGATACCGTACGGGAGAGATTCGGCAAGGATGAATCTTTTCATCCCTCCTTACCACCTGATGCCGTTGTAACACCGCACAGTACTGAGGAGGTTAGCGAGATTGTGGCGACCTGTGCTCGCCACCACGTGCCGGTAATTCCCTACGGTACGGGTACTGCGCTTGAAGGCCATGTAGGTGCGTTGCACGGTGGTGTGTGCATCAACATGCTCGAGATGAACCAGGTGGTTGAGGTCCATGCTGAGGATCTTGATGTTGTCGTACAGCCGGGTGTCACTCGTAAACAGCTCAATGAGTATCTCAGGGATAGTGGACTCTTTTTTCCCATCGATCCAGGTGCGGACGCGTCCATCGGCGGTATGGCCGCCTGCCGAGCTTCAGGCACTAATGCGGTCCGCTATGGCACTATGCGGGAGAACGTCCTCGCGCTGACTGTGGTGCTGGCAGACGGACGGATTATCCAGACCTCCCGCCGTCCCCGAAAATCTGCTGCGGGTTACGACCTGACACGATTGTTTGTAGGTTCGGAAGGCACTCTCGGCGTAATTACCGAAGTCACACTTCGCTTATATGGCATACCGGAATCGATCACATCTGCTGTCTGCACTTTTCCGGATGTCGAATCTGCAGTCAATACCGTCATCACAACCATACAGTTCGGTATCCCTGTTGCTCGCATTGAGTTGATTGACGAAACTCAGATCGAGGCCATCAACAATTACTCCAAGACCGAGCTTGAAGTCGCGCCGACACTCTTTCTGGAATTTCACGGTACCGAGACCTACGTTGCTGAACAGGCCGAGAGCCTGTCGGAGATTGCAACAGATTTTGGGGGTGGGAACTTCAAATGGGCTGCTACTACCCAAGAACGAAATCAACTGTGGCAGGCCCGTCACGATGCCGCTTATGCCTGTAAGGCGATGAGGCCCAAAGCCGAAATCTGGGCTACGGATGTATGCGTTCCCATTTCACGATTAGCCGACTGCATCACCCAGACCCAGGCTGATATCAAGACGGCTGAGTTGTTGGCGCCGATTGCGGGTCATGTGGGTGATGGTAATTTTCACCTGTGCTTGGTGGTCGACCCAGATGATCAGGACGAACAAGATCGTGCCGAGGCATTGCATGAACGCATGGTGATGCGGGCGCTGTCGATGGGAGGCACTTGCACCGGTGAGCACGGTATTGGTTACGGGAAAATAGATTTTCTGGTCGCAGAGCATGGTGAAGCGGTGAGCGTGATGCGTACCCTCAAGCAGGCGCTGGATCCAGATAACATCATGAATCCCGGCAAGATATTGCGGCTCTGACTGACGGGTTCGTACAGGCAAACAATCGAGGTAACGTTCTTCGGGTGACGGGGCACCTGTCGTATGAGTAATGTACTGGCGGAAAAATGGTCGGTTGCTAAGCCGGCCGTACAAAGCTCTGGTGGCGTCGTTACCAGCCAGCATTATCTCGCATCGGAGGTGGGTGCACGGGTGCTCGCCCAAGGCGGTAATGCCATGGATGCTGCGGTCGCGACCTCCTTTGCATTGGGTGTGGTTGAACCATGGATGAGCGGACTGGGTGGTTGCGCGTTCATGGTGACCTATTCCGCTGCCCATGACAAAACCTATGTGCTGGAAAGCGGCGTGCGCGCGCCCCTCGCTATTGACCCCGCTGACTATCCGTTGAGTAGCGGGTTTGATTCAGATCTATTCAACTGGCCCGGTGTGTTCGAGAATCGAAACGTGATGGGCCCCTGGTCAGTGGCCGTGCCCGGGTTGGTGGCCGGACTTGATGCCGTGGTCGAGCGCTTCGCAACATGGGGCTGGAGTGACTTGATTGCGCCTGCGATCGAACTTGCCGAGCGGGGCCTGCGAGTCGACTGGTATTCCAGCTTGAAGATCGCTTCAGCAGCACGCGATCTTTCAAGGTTTCCATCGAGCAAAGCGCTATTCCTGGCGGATGGTCAGGCGCCAGTTGGTGAGTGGGGTGGACCGTTGCCTGTTATAGATTTGAAAGCGCTTCATCACACGCTGCAGCGGCTGGCAGTAGAAGGTGCAGAATCATTCTATCGGGGATCCCTTGCCGAGGATATCGTCAGAGATGCATCATTGCTCGGTATGAAACTCGGTGTCGATGATCTGAAATCCTATACGCCCGTGCTGCACGCCGTTGACGGGTTTAGCTATCGCGACGTCACTGTCAGTTCGGCAACCGGCCTGAGCGCCGGTCCAACATTGCAGCATGCATTGGGTCTTCTGGAACAAAATATCTCCGGTCCGCCGACGGCGCCCGATGGCCAGCTGTATGGTGCTTATGCTGCGGCGATGAACGAAGCGTATGCTGAACGGCTTTGTGGATTTGGTGATTCTCCTGAGGGCGCGATACCGTCGTGTACGACACATCTCAACGTCGTCGATCGAGAGGGTAATGTCGTTGCCCTGACCCAGACGCTGTTGTCATTATTCGGATCAAAGGTGGTGCTTCCCGATACAGGTATCCTGATGAATAACGGCATGATGTGGTTCGACCCGACGCCTGACAGAGCAAACTCAATCGCTCCGGGTAAGCGTCCATTGTCCAATATGTGCCCGGTAATTATGTGCGACCGAGTTGGACGCCGTACCGCAATCGGGGCATCCGGTGGTCGGCGTATCATGTCAGCGGTGCTTCAGCTTTTGTCATTCTTGACTGATTGCCAGATGACTGTTCACGACGCGATACACCAGCCTCGTATAGATGTCAGTGGAGGTGCGGATATCACGGTCGATACCCTGCTTGATCCTGACATCGTCGAATTTCTCAGTCGGCATTACTCGGTTATTGGGGTTCCCCATGGGGTCTATCCAAGTATGTACGCCTGCCCTGGAATCGCCCAGTTCGACCCACGTACCGGCAACAGCGTAGGCGCAGCCTTCGTTATGTCACCCGTGGCTGCGGCTGTGGGTGCCGATTGAATCAGCGAACGGTTTGTTGTGTAAAACCATGAGGAACCGGCGCCAGAAGCCGGTGATACTGGGCGGCCACGGTCGACTTGCTTTACCGGATGGTGATCTTGTCTATGTACCGGGATTTTTCTCTGTCCGGGTCGGTGATCGCCTGTTCAGCGATCTGTCCGGTGCGGTTCGCTGGACACAGCCAAGGATCACGCTATTTGGTAAGCAAGTCCGTTCACCGCGACTTGCAGCCTGGTATGGTGATCGGGACTCTGTGTACCGCTATTCCGGTTTGGTCAATCAACCCCTGCCCTGGTTCCCAGAGTTACTGGAGATTCGGCGTCGTGTCCAGCAACACATGGGGCTGAGTTTTGATGGTGTGTTGCTGAATCTTTATCGAACAGGGCAGGACAGCATGGGTTGGCACAGTGATGATGAAAAGGAGTTGGGCGAGAACCCAGTAATTGCCTCAGTCAGTCTCGGTGCGCCGCGGCGGTTCCTGCTGCGTCATCGCAGGTGCAGTGATCTGCCAGTTCATGAAGTGAATCTGGAACACGGATCCTTACTATTAATGCAGGGTACGACACAGCAAAATTGGCGGCACAGTGTACCCAGGATGCGCAACCAAGATAGTCCTCGACTCAACCTGACTTTTCGTCGGATTAACTGAGACAGTCTGAGCCGTCATTATTTCGTCTGAGGCCGGCATCGCTCGAATATAAGCTGCAGTCCATAGAGCGTGAGGTTGGGCTCGATGGCTTCTACGGTTTTGAAATGCGGCAGAAAGACCTTTGCCAGTCCACCAGTGGCAATGATTCTGGTGTCATCACCGAGTTCAGCGCGCAGTTGCTGATTCAGCCCATCAACCATCCACACCCCACCGAACATCAGGCCTGATTGAATACTGGTTTCGGTGGTTCGGCCTATTACGTTTGGGGGAAATTCGAGCTTAACGGCTGGCAATTTAGCCGAAACCGCATGGAGCACCTTGGTTGTTGTTTCTGGCCCAGGTGCGATGATGCCGCCAAGGTAGTCCCCACCTGCGGACAGGATATCAAAGGTCGTGGCTGTCCCGAAATCTACGATCACCAGTGGACCACCGTACTGTTTGTAGCCAGCCACCGCGTTACAGAGACGGTCGGCACCCACATCTTCAGGCTTTTCGTAGGCAATGGTAACGCCGAGGTCGAGATCAGAGGTCACGTTGACCAGCGGAATGTCGAGTCGTTGACGTACGGCCTGTTGTACGGTGGGCGTCAGGCTGGGAACAACAGAACTGACAGCCACGCCCGTTAGGTCTTCGATTCGGATCTTCTCAGGCAGCAGCAGTGAGGTGAGCATCATCCAGAACTCATCCGCTGTCATGTTGGCGCGGGAACTGAGTCGCCAGTCACGAGCCAGTTGTCCGTCGACAGCCACTCCCAGCGTTATATTAGTATTGCCTATGTCCACCAGTAACAACATGGTACAACCTCCCGGGTATAAGGTTATGGAAACAAACTCTTAAAGGATCGTCCACGGCACAGGATGCATCACTTTAACAGGCTGAGCCGGAGTCGAGAAGGCTTTAGTCGGCGCCCGTTCAAGCACTGCTGGGTGAGATTGCCTGCCGGCTGTTGAACTGAGTGAACAGCAATGGCACGATCACACCGGACAACAATGTTAATAACCGGTCTGTCCTGTAATGTAGCTTGGTGATGTAAAGGATTTCAGTCGCTTGGCAGGGCTTCAAAAGCCAGACCCTATGGATACTTGATCTGATTATGTCGACCAAAAATTATCAGCCGCTCGCAGAATCTTTACGCCCGCAAGGTCTCGCTGAGTTTGTTGGTCAATCTCATCTGCTTGCACCTGGTCGTGCACTTCGAGAATGTGTGGAAGCGGGACGTCTGCATTCGATGATCTTGTGGGGGCCACCCGGAACTGGAAAAACTACCCTCGCGCGACTTATGGCAGGATCCTGCGGTGCCCGCTTCCAGATGCTTTCGGCTGTCACTTCGGGTGTTAAGGATGTACGAGCCGTGGTCAGTGAAGCCAAGGATCATGACGGTGAGACAGTTTTGTTTCTCGACGAGGTCCACCGATTCAATAAGGCGCAGCAGGATGCATTCCTGCCGCATGTAGAGGATGGCACCTTGATACTGGTTGGTGCAACGACTGAAAACCCAGCATTCGAGCTGAACAATGCACTACTTTCCAGGCTTCGCGTATATGTACTTAAACCATTAGTAGATATTGAACTACGACGAGTCCTTGACCGGGCACTAACTGATAAGGAAAAAGGCGTAGGCAGAATGCGGGTTGAACTCAACGATAGCATGGTCAGCGCACTTATCAGAGCTGCAGATGGCGATGCACGGCGATTGCTCAACTTTCTGGAAGTGGCGGTTCAGCTTGGCATAGATGATGACGGTAACGTCCGTATTACTGAAGACATGTTGCCAGATATTACTGGTGCAACAACGCGTCGTTTCGACCGCGGCGGTGATTATTTTTATGACCAGATTTCGGCACTTCATAAATCTATTCGCGGTACCGATCCTGATGCATCGCTGTACTGGCTGGTTCGCATGCTGGAAGCCGGTTGCGACCCCCGTTACATCGCGCGCCGACTGATAAGGGTTGCCAGTGAAGATGTTGGCAACGCCGATCCGAGGGCGCTGACTCTGGCCTTGAACAGTGCCGAGGCTTACGAACGATTGGGTACTCCGGAAGGGGAGTTGGCTCTAGCGCAGGCGACGGTCTATCTTGCCTGTGCTCCGAAGAGCAACGCGGTTTATAAGGGCTTCAATGCAGCCAGTGCAGATACTACCGATTTTGGGACATTGGACGTGCCCGTACACCTGCGAAATGCTCCCACAAAGCTGGCACAGCAACTTGAACACGGTAAAGGTTATCGATATGCACACGATGAGCCGGACCAGTATTCTCAAGGGCAGACTTACCTGCCGGAAGAACTCCTGGGCAGAACCTACTACGAACCGGTCGACAGTGGACTGGAAATCCGAATCCGTGAAAAGCTGGCACGGCTAAAAGGGAAATTGGATGTGGGTTCTACATGAAGCATCACATTGAGATCTTGAGGTTTTTGCAGAACAATGGATCGGTCTCTGGACGTGAATTGGCCAGGCAGCTTGGGATTTCTGTTAGTGCTGTGGACAATTGTGTGAGGGCCCTTCGAGATTGGGAATTCGGGATTTCAGATCTGCCAGGAACAGGGTATCAGTTGACCGAGTCACTTCAGTTCGTTGATGAAAATCGGTTACGGGAAGAACTGCGTTCAAAAGGTCTATTGATCGAAGATCGGTTAGAGGTCCTGGGAGAAGTAGATTCCACCAGTGAGCGTCTACTTGAGTGGCCGGATCGGGATATTCTGCACGGCAGAACCTGCGTTACGGAATTTCAGAGTCAGGGTCGGGGTCGACGGGGACGTACGTGGCTGGGTGTGCCCTGCCGAAACATCATGCTGTCCATGGCCTGGCAAATGGATAGAACAGCAAAGCGTGTCGGGGGCTTAAGCCTTTCTGTGGGTCTAACACTGCTCCGACGATTACGGACCTTCGGTGTAGAGAGCCTGCAGCTCAAATGGCCCAACGATATAGTTTGTGACCATGGGAAACTTGCGGGAATTCTGGTTGATGTTCTGAGCGGCCCAGATCATCGTTGTACGGTGGTTGTTGGGATTGGGGTTAATCTGAAGAATCCGGCGGTGATTACAAATCGTCTTGACAGACTTGTCGCTAATTTAGTGGACTTGTGTGCAGTTCCTGTAGACCGCACTCGGTTGATTGCGTTGATCATTGCGGATCTGAGCCGGACTCTGGAAACATTCGACCGTAACGGATTTTCAGGCGATGTCGAGGCTTGGAACGCCTGTGATGCGTATGCCGGATTACGAGTTAGGGCTAAAATAGATAACAGAACTGTTGAGGGGGATGCCCTTGGGGTCGATACCAGTGGGGCGTACCAGGTACGGCTCGATGATCACCGGGTTGAATCCATAGTGACAGGTGAGATAATTCCGCAACCGGCGGCTCCTGACAAGCCGAATAGCGAAACAGTCTAGTGTTTACAGGGGGGACTTTGCTCGAACAAGCGTTCTATTGTAGCAACGGGACACTTTGCCACTTCATCGGAAATCTCTTCCCTAACTGTCCTGGGTCCGACAGATGAAATGGGTCTTTATGTCGTTGGCTCTTGTGAATGTGATTCTTTATTTGTGGGTAACGGGGCACCCTGTACAGAGCAGCGTGACTCTTCCTGACGCAATGCCGAACCTGAATGAGCGAGCGATGGAGTTATTGCACGAGCGAAATGCAAGGCGTGGCCGCCCAGTGTTGGTTGATTGTTTGCGTGTAGGGCCGTTCGCGACCGAAGAGATGTACTCTCGAGCTTCGCGCCTGCTAGTCAATAGAGGCTATGGTTTTACACGAAATGTAATCAGTGCCCGAGAGCTTAGAACTTTTCGGGTTTACCTGGGGCCGTTCAACAGCACAATTGAACAGGATCAGTCCGCCAGGAAGCTAGATCAGATGGGCTTGAATCATTATGTCCATCAAGATGAAGCTGGCACACTATTATCTATACAGATGTTTTCGCAGGGTGAAGAAGCTGGACGCTATGTGGCGGAACTGACTGCGCTGGGCCTTGCGGCAAACGCAAAAGCTGAAGTCAGAACGCTGGGTCCTTTACGCTGGCTTGAAGTCTCAGATGTCGTGAATGAAGAACGTCGGCAGAGCCTGGCAGCGCTCGATTGGGCTGATACGATGGTGCGCCTGGCTGCAGTGCCTTGTGGTGCCAACTCATAGAAGTTGTGTGTCTTTAGCGGCCGCAGTCGCCCCAAACGATTGCCTATAGCACAGCGATGTCCTGGACTTTGCTGTGTCTTGGCAGTCACAATCCACCTTCTGACGGACTGATCAAGCCCGCATAGCTCAGTTGGCAGAGCAGCTGATTTGTAATCAGCAGGTCGGAGGTTCGAATCCCCCTGCGGGCTCCAATTTCCCGGAAAATCCTGTCTTTCGGGCTCGTTCCGATTCCTGACTGACCGTATCCCTATTCACCGCTTACAGTCCGTGCAAGCGATTCAGCCAGTAACAGGCTGTACGGCGCTCGCTCTGTCGTATAAAATCCCGCGCCCCATCCAGATCAGCATGGGTGGACGGTGACAGGGTGGGGTCTTGGCCGGGATGTCTGGGTAAAACGGGCTCGAAAACGGCCGTAATCTATTGACGACTCGGCGTAATTTAGAGAAAATCAGCCGTTTGTGGATTCCAGGAGGGGTTCCCGAGCGGTCAAAGGGGGCAGACTGTAAATCTGTTGGCTCAGCCTTCGGAGGTTCGAATCCTCCCCCCTCCACCAGGTGGTCGCCAGTAGGCTTTACGGTGGCCAACAGAGTTGCACCTGTTCAATCAGAACGAGGTTTTATCAGGAGACTGAAATGCTCAGAGCGGGTGTAGTTCAATGGTAGAACCTCAGCCTTCCAAGCTGATGATGTGGGTTCGATCCCCATCACCCGCTCCACTAGGACAAAGTGCCCACATAGCTCAGTCGGTAGAGCACCTCCATGGTAAGGAGGGGGTCACTGGTTCGAATCCAGTTGTGGGCTCCAGAAAACAGGATACCGGAATTGGTATTTCGGTCTAAGTTAACCACTGAATCACGAGAGGGAAGAGAAAGTGGCGAAAGTTAAATTTGAGCGAAGCAAGCCGCATGTAAATGTTGGGACTATTGGTCATGTAGACCATGGTAAGACGACGTTGACGGCGGCGATGACGCGGGTATT
>MPMA02068830.1_pt1 | contig 46364 bp, 48 predicted proteins | sample 1617361 | NCBI WGS metagenome assembly MPMA02 (sample SAMN05944807, study PRJNA350692) | marine metagenome | biome: marine; feature: ODZ; material: water; isolation source: 180 m water sample filtered on 0.2 um supor filter | place: Pacific Ocean | collected 2012-04-08 | depth 180m m | reverse complement strand
TTCCCAACTACCTCCAGCATTTGCACATTGTGTGGACATAGGTAGAACATATGTGCACGATTGTGTTGTTATAGGATTTCCTCCAACACAACCTGACGGAGAGGATGTTAAAACTGTTCTTGTTTGTGTATTATTTGATTGACACTCTCCCCACGCAGAATATGTAAACGACGTACAAGCTAGCCCTGCACCTGTTAGTGACACCCAATCTCCTCCCATATATCCTTGAAAGTCAGCACCAGTCCAGCGGATTGTGCCTGCATTTGTGTTTGTGGTATTTCCAACTTTTACTCCCCCGCTAATATCAAGTGTCTCTGTAGGTGTCACAACCCCAACTCCCACATTACCCTGAAAATATCCACTCCCGAATACTGAAAGTGCTTCTACTGATAATCCACCCTCTTTCACCTGATTAGTTGAACCAACATGAATTGGTGTAGAAGTGTTTCCATCCGGCGGAGCTTGTGTCGGTCCTACCCATGCAGCGAAGAGATAGTTGACTGAGAGTGCTGCAGTTAGGATGATTGTTAGTATTAAGAATTTGGTAATCGTTTTTTGCATATATATTATACTTAACATCTTTCATATGTCTTTACAGGAACACTACCGCACATAGCCTCGCTACCTGCAGGAACGTTTATCCCCTTGTTAGAATAGTGTACATAGAGAAAGTGCCCTGCGGTTGCAAATATGTAACCCTCCAAAGTAAAGATTGCACCTATAAAAACTACATCTCCATTATGTGTGCCACAGCCCGATACTACTTGTACTTTATAATCACACTGAGTATCCCATGGATTTGTATCTGCTGTCACATCTATCCACCCATTTGTTCCTCCGCCAAGCGGCGCGCTTGTACAGTTGTTTCCATCTTCGTCACAGTAATATCGTGCTCCAATGGCACCCTCTACATCAAGATTTAAGTTCTGTTCACCCCCACTACTTGGAGTTACCGTATTAATTCCCACATTACCCTGAAAATATCCACCTCCAAATACTGAAAGTGCATCCAGTGAGAGTCCCCCTTCTTTTATCTGATCTGTAGAGCCAACATGAACAGGTGTAGAGGTGTTCCCACCCGGTGGTGCTTGTGTCGGTCCTACCCATGCAGCGAAGAGATAGTTGACTGAGAGTGCTGCAGTTAGGATGATTGTTAGTATTAAGAATTTGGTAATCGTTTTTTGCATATATATATTATACATTAATTTCTCTTTTCTTTTTTTTAAATTGTGGATATAAACACAAAACCACCCCGTCGCTCGCGAGCGACGGGGTGGTTTAAATAGTACTATTTACGTATATATGTAGAGTTTAGTTCTTCTCAGAGATGTCTCCTCGAAGCTTGTCGATATATCGTCCAGCTGCATCCTGCCCTCCAAGGCCAAAAGAAAGCCCTATTGCGAGCGCAAGCGCTACAACGACACCTGTGAAGAGTGTCTGGACAAACGCTGCCGCAACACCAAGCTGGAAGAGTGCTGCAAGGATTGCAAAAATCCAAATAGCCCACTTCGTAACGCTTCCGAGGAAATTAGCTGACTTCATATTTGCAGCTTTTGCTCCTCCGATGACAAGTCTCTGCATAACTTCAGCAATGACTGCCGCAACAAGAAGTATAAGCACTGCCACGATTACCTGTGGAAGGTAAAGCAGAACAACTTCCTGCAAGAATGTGTTCACCTGCGTAAGTCCCAAAACATCAAGAGATGCTACAAGAAATACGATAATGATGAACCACTTAACCAAGCCTCCCAAGAATCGGCCTGAGTTAAGGTCAAAACCTGCTCGTCCGAATGCATCATCAAGACCTGCTCCGCGGAGCGCGTTGTCTACTTTCAAAGACCTTATGATCTGATCTACCACTCGTCCGAGTACTGCGCCGATAATCCATCCAATAATGAATATTACAAGCGCTATAATAAGATTCGGTACAAAGTCAATAACGCCAAGCCATAGATCTTTAAATGACTGCGTTAGGACTTCGCTCCATGTTTGTATTAACATGCTTTATAATTTAGCCCCGCTAACAGGCGGGGTTGCCTAGGCATTTAACACTACTAAAAAATATTGCGCCCTGCTTAGGCAGGACAAACGACCTTTATATTAATTGCACATGAGAACCATGTGTACCTATATTCTATCATCTTATCTGCACTATTATTTACTATTTTCCTGTTTTAAGTGTGGATAACCACAAAGTTAGTTCTATATTAGCTTTTTGACTCTGATTCAACGCCAATTTTATCTAAAATAATCTCATGAGGATAATCAAACACGTCACGAATCAATCTATCGTAGACGCCAAGCCTATATTTAAACTCTTGTGTGTCAAAAACAGCGTAACGAAGCTCTTTTCCAAGCTCTGATTCAATAGCTTTTATGGCCGTTTCAAGCTGTGATTTTCTTATATTGTTCCCAACTACCAATATGTCCAAACGGCTGTCTTGGTTTCTTATAAACATACCTGCAACCACTATTAACTTAATGGTTCCGGAGGCACCAAGTCTTTTTGGAATATCTTTGTGTTTAATTGGAGTTGCACTCATCAAAAAATCCTGAAGCTGCTCTAAATACGGAAACTTTTCATTTAAAATCCATCCTGAAACTCTTTTTCTTTTTGTTGTTTTGTTTTTCCCTCTTTTTGATAAAACAGCTCTATAATCCGTCTTCTTTTTTATAAAGTTCATCTGCTTCATGATTGAAAGCTCAAGGCGTACTGTATCAAGAGTAATTTTTGCGCGTGTCGCAGCTTCCTTGTTTGTAAAAACTTGTTCAGGATTAAAGAGAAAGAGGCGAAGAAGCTTAACCATGGCAGGACTCCCGAAGAGTTTTCCTAAGATTTTCATGGAGGTATTTTACCACCCTCACGTCAAAATATCAAAATTGACAAACACCAAAAAAGAGTCCCAATTAGGACTCTTTTTTCTGTCAAAACGAGGTATATACTTTTCAAAAGCCTTGCGCAGTTCGTCGTCGGAACGTAGCAAGTTTTTCTCAAAGGACTTCGTAGGCCGAGCGGGCAGGGTTTTCATTTTTGTGAAAATGAAAGAGCAAGGCCGAGACTGAGCGCGCGCTCACGCTGGGAGTGCGACGCGTGCCTTTGAGAAGAAGCTTGTGGAGTGGAGTTTATTTAAGCGTAACTTGTCACCCGTCACTAAGTATTTTACTCCAAATATTCGCAAAATACTAAGTGCGCTTGACCACGCCTCAGCGCTCCCTCGTGCTTTGGCATGCGCGCTTCCGGCCTACAGTTACTTAAGAGTAACTGTACCACCTGCCTCTTCAACTTTAGCTTTTATCTCCTCTGCTTCTTCTTTCTTAACACTTTCTTTCATTACTGATGGAGCACCGTCAACCATATCTTTTGCTTCTTTTAGTCCAAGGCCGAGGAGCCCTTTGACTGCTTTTATAACAGCAATCTTCTGTTCTCCTGCAGCTGTAAGTTCAACTGTAAAGGAATCTTGGGCTTCGTCTCCGGCATCTGCCCCACCTGCTGCTGGTGCTGCAGCTACAGCCTGAGCTGAAACGCCAAACTTCTCTTCAAAAACTTTAACGAGCTCATTGAGTTCCATGACTGACATTTTTTCAATCTCCTCAACAATTTTCTTGAATTTAGCTGGAACTTTTACAGGTTTAGTTTCCTCTTTTTTCTCTTCCGCTTTTGGCTCTTCCTTTGGAGCTTCCTCTTTAGGAGCTTCTGGAGCTTTTTCTTCAGCTTTTACTTTCTCTTTTTTATTTTCATCTGTCATAATATTTTTTAGTTATTTTTTCGGCCCGAGGCCGACCAGCCTTGGGCTGGATTCTGCCATATTAATAATTTATTATTTTAATAATTAAGCTTTGCTTTGTGCTACCTGCCTGCTGGCAGGCAGGTAGGTCTGATCTAAACTTCTTTTGTCTTTGCAATCTCGTTTAACGCTATAGCGCATCTCTGGATCGGTGAATTAATAATATTCACAAATTTTCCTAAGAGCGTAGGAAGTGATGGAATAGAAGCGATCTCTGTCATCTCCGCTTTATCCATATACCGCCCTTCAAAGACTCCTCCTGAGATTGCAATATTGTCTTTAAACTTATTTGCAAACTCCTGAACTCCCCTCGCTGGTGCTGTAAGATCTGTACCATATGCAACTGCAGTTTCACCCAAAAGCTCGGGCATCTCTCCTTTTAGTCCAGCTTCACTAAGTACACGCTTTATCAATGTTTTTTTAGCAACAAAATATCCTACGTCCTCTGCGCGAAGCGCATCCCTCATCTCAGCAGTATCAGCGACTTTCAATCCTTTGAAACTCACAAATACTGCTGATTCGGAATTGCCAAAGATATCATTTAGCTTTTTAAGGATTTCTCCTTTCTTATCTTTTGTTAATGCCATAGTAAATTTTTGATAAAAAAATACCTGTTAAACAGGCCTAGAGATATCACCCCTAATCCGCCAGCTGGCGGAGAGGTGTCTGACCTAAATAGGAAATTAAGCCCCTTATGGGCACCCACCTTCTCCAGTCCTTATGAATATGAGTGTATCAAGATATATATTTTGTGTCAAATAAAAACCACCAGCTAAAGCTGGTGGTTTTGGGTGGTATAAAAAGGCCGCTCCTTTCCGAACGGCCTTTGAGTAATGAGTTTAGTTTTTCAATCATCTGCCATAGCCAAAGTCTCTTTAGGAGGTTCTGCTATCATCCTTATTAGCTCTCCATCGTATGGAGTAAAGGACAAATCAGTAATTTCTTTATATCTTTGTATCTCCTTTGATACTTTTTCTACTTCCTCTTTTGCTTCATATATTGCAACACAAAAAATAATTCCTTTTCTACCTGTCATGTATTCATACATGTTGAAAAAAGGTATCCAATTGTTTCCAACTATTCTTGTAAATTGTTCTTCAAAAAACAAATTGATTCTGCTTTCTCTAAAATTATTATTTACCGTTTTTTCTCGTTCACTACTGCTACCGCTACCATAGTCTTTAAAGTTAGTAGAGATTTTCATAATAAACATAGAAGCATTTTCTGGAACCCCCTCTTTGACTGTAATCGAATCTTCCATAAGAATATTCCTTTCTGAAAATTGAATTGTATTTATATAGAACTTGCTACGCAAAGTATATTACATCCACACCTTTTGTCAATCCCCAAATTCAGACATCCGACGTCTGAAGTTTCTACGGCTCTACCCCATAGAGCCATTCTAATACTCCATAATCAAGATGCGGTGGAGCAGTACCACCTGTTTGGAAGTAACTTCTGAAATCTGTAACGTCATTGTACGCAAGTCCTGTGCGGTTTACGTATATAGCAGTGAAGTAACTCTCTCCCTGTACAGGGCTTGAGAGAGTATCTCCGCCTTGAGTACTTGTTGCATTTGAGCTAAGGGAATGTCCGTTTACGATCGTTGAACTTGCAATTGTACCTTTAAATAGGTCTCCATATCTATTACCAGAGAGAGTTGGTGACAGATAAGTACATGAACCACTTGTTTGTGTGTAGTATCCACCGCTTAAGTAGGAGGATGTTTCATCAGGACAATAGTAACCAATTGATTCAAGACTAACACTGTTTTGTGAACTTGGAGTACCGTTAATTGCATTTCCTCCTATATCAGTTCCATTCTTTGTGTATGTGTTGTTGTCTTTCCAGTTGCTTGTATCTGTACCAGATGTAGAGGCAGCAATCCTCTCCATTGATGTGTAGGTGGAGGAAGCTGTACCAGCGCACCATGCGGAAGAGCATGAGGAAGTAGTTGGAGTACTATCAAGAGTTGTTGAAGCTTGTCCACCTGATGAGTGTATCAGGCTTAACTGTTCTACAGTATCTGAAAGCTCACCTAATGCAATTGTAAGGTCAGCAGAGACACTTGTTGTGTTATCGTCATCTCTTTCTATCAGATAATAACTACTTGTAGCAATACTACCTGATAGACTTGCGTATGGAACTTCATCATCTGCAACAAGGTCAATATTTGATAAATCAATTGCATAACTTGTTCTGTTGTAAAGCTCTATCCATTCGTCTTCAGTTGAGGAAGCAGTTCCCGACCATGCGACTTCGTTTATGACAACTGGCATTGTGAAGATTTCAACTGATTGTGACGTAGATGTGGCAACGTTTCCTGCTTCGTCATATGCAACTATAGCAATAGAGTAAGTATCACCGTTTGTAAGGGTCTGTGAAGATGAGGTATCTGTGGTTGTTGCAATAGATGCACTATCTTGAGTGATTGAATAATATGAAATATCAGTTGATGTTGAGCTCCATGTAAGGCTAAGTGTATCGTTACCAGAGAGACAGTTGCCGTCGCTTCTTAGTGAGTAGTCACACTGCAAGATGCTGAATGAGCTGAATGTTGGAGCTGTAAGGTCTACTACTACAGAATACTCTGTAGTATCTGAATCAAGGTCATCAGAGTCTGTTGCAGTGAACTGTATTGTAGTTGTACCTTCTGAGAAGTCAGTAAGTGTGAGTGACCAATTCTCGTCACCGTCAGCTGTTGTTGTAGCGCTTGAGTAATCATTTGAGATGATTAGGGTTGATGATGCTATACCAGAGAATGTGATTGTTGATGTTGCAAAATAAGTAGTGGTTGGAGAGGTTATTATTGGAGAATCAGGAGGTGTTGGTGATGGTGTTTCTGTTGATGTTTGTGTTTTTACTCCACCACCTCCACCACCGTAAAACGGAGTGTTTACTTCAATGAGGTTGTCTTCGTAGTAGTATTGATTGGTCCCATCCTCTACAACAAGATTTTCAGTATCCTCCTCTACAATTTCTTCAACAACTTCTTCCACAACTTCTTCCACAACTTCATTGCTCGCCCCTCCCCCGCTCGCGCCGGAAACAACTTCCGGGGTGGGCTCGTCTTCAGCAACTTCTTGAGTCACTACCGGCTCAGTAGCCACCTCCTCTTTAATTACAACTTCCGGCTCAGAAGCGGCTTGAGATTGGATAACAGTCGCACTCTGTGGGCTTGCAAAAGCTTCTCCTTTATCTAAATGCTGAATAAAGTAGATTGCTGGACTGTACAACAATAATGTCACAATACTTACGGCTACAATGGCTGTTAAACCACCAAAAAATCGCAATTTTTCCTTTTTGCTCATTTTATTAAGTAAATTCATAAGCACCCCTATTGTAGCAGTAGCGCTATATAAATCAACACAAACGCCTCAAATAGTACTATTTGAGGCGTTTAGTTTGGTTTTTGTAGTGTAATTAAAATTTTGAGAGTTCCACGTCAAGAAGCTCTACGAGTTGAATATTGCCAAGTTTTTGAGCTTCGTCGCGAGCTTGTTCGTAGTATTTCTTTGCATTCGTATTATCTTCTATATCTTTGTAATAAGCTGCCAAAGTTACCAAAAGGTCAGTATTACTTGGATTTGCTTCTATCCCTTCAATAAGAATACCAGTTACCATACTTGTCTCTTGCTTATATGAGTATTTATAAAGCTCATGTAACCCAAGATAAGCCTGTATATTACTTTTGTCGTTTTCTATTGTCTTTCTAAAATTCTCCTCTGCTTTAGGAAAATCTTTAAGATTGTAATGATATAAATCACCAAGATTGTTAAGAACAGTACTACTTACAGTAAATGATGCACTCAAAAATTCCCAAATATCACGAGTATATTTATAATCCTCAATGATCTTGTATTGCATCGCCAAATCAAGCCAATCACCAACTGAATCTTTATCTTTTTCTAAATTAGCTCTTAGGGTTGTTATGTTGTTGTTTATAATCACCCTTGCTTCTTCTGAAAAAGAATCCGGAAATACAACTGTGCGATTAAAATCTGGGTAATTTAATTCTTGTTCTTTCGTAACGTTATTGATATCAACTATAGGAATTTGCTTTACTTCGGCATTGCCACTATCTTCAGTTAATGTAATGCCTATATTCCCATCTTCTACTGTTTTAACTTCTTCTTTTTTGGATGAGTAAAAAACTATTATAATGATAGCTATAATTATTACCACTATAGAAACTATCTGTATGTATTTATTTTTATTTATCATATTAGCACTATATTAATGGAAAACGCTGTATTTTGCAACACAAAAACCCCCGCTCGAGAGCGGGGGTTTTTGTTACTAGAAAGTTTATCTCAACAAACTTTCTAAGACTAATCTAATACTTATGCAATTAGATTATTTAACGATAACAGATTGATCCATGTTGTCTGAAGGCAATCCGGATACGAAGTATCCGTTTGTCCAGTCTGAATGCGTTGTATCTGATGTCGTTGTAGCGTTAGCTGACCAAATGAAGTCATCATTTGTATCTGCTTCTATTTTTGTTGTCGAGCTCATGTTCGCTGAAGGTAGTGAAGGATAAGCTGCGTCACCCTGAATGTTCGTTGTGATTGAACCACTTGTTGGTCCGCCAGTTAGGGTTACATCTCCAACTACTCGGAAGTAATACGTTGCTCCCGCAGGGATCTGTAGGTAATCCTGACCTTGTGTTGACGCTGTCATAAGAACATCATTGTTACCACTTGATACCAATCCAGCAGTTGTGTCATTCAATTGACCTGCTGGGCTAAAGCCAGAAACTGTAGTTGAGAATCCAGAATCTGTATATGCTTTAACTTTCAAGTTTGTCACAGTAGTTGTTGACGTACCTGATGGTGTTGAAGACGTAGCAACGCTCACAGTGAACTTGTAAATTCCAATAGCTCCTTTACTATCAGCCGTTACACTGAATCGGTATATGTCTGTTGATGACTGAGTGATAAGAACCGTTGATGGTATTGCAAGTTTTGCGAATGTTGGTTTTGATTTGAACATTCTTATACCGTCAAATGTTGTTGAACCTGTAGCGTTTACAGTCGTTCCTGACTCATCTCCAACTCCTTGTGTGTTTGTACCGTTTGTGTCGATATCAATTGCTATCAACTGACCTTGTGTACCAGTTTGTGCAGTACCGATATTTGCAAGGTCAACTTTAACTGTAAGTGTCGTGTCTGAGTCTTTTGGAAGTGTTACAGGAATGTCAAGTGTTGATGTTGCGTTTCTGTTTGAACCTGTGAATATTGCTGAACCAACTTGTGTTGCTCCATCCCATAGAGACACGCTTACAAGATCACTAGATGATGATGAGGCTGTGTTTGTAAGTGATAGTCCTACTCTCTGAAGTGTTACAGCTTCGTTTGAAGCTCGTAGCTTGATAACACCTGCTGTTACTCCTGTTGAGCCTGCTGATTCGATTGTGTACGAAGGACTTGAGGAATCCTTTGAAGCTACCACTGCTACTGAAGCAATTGTCATTGTCTGACCTGCAGAAGCTGAAATTGTTTCTGTTACTGAGCTTGATGAAGATACACCAGTCACAGTAATTGACGGTGCAGCATTGATTCCCCATGAAAGTGAGTCGTCGTCTGATACACCACTTGAAAGGTCACATACAACAGCAAGTGTCTTAATAGTTCCCTTTGGAATTATAAGTGTCTGATCAAATGTAAATGTTTGGTCTGCATCACTAGCTCCTGATGGAGTTACTACATTTGAACCTGTGTTGAGTGCAGTTGTTCCGTCTAATAGCTGACATGTTGTCACCTGAGTAACTTCCATTGTTGCAAATGTCATTGCAAGTGGAATAGATGAGAATCTTACATCCTCACCTGAACTTGATGCATCAAGCTGAAGATTTGCATAAGTGAAGTCTTGCGCTCCAGCTGTAATATTCTGGGCTACAGGACTTGCTGAAATACTTATATCAAGAGTTGCTGCTTGAACTGTCATTGTGTTAAGAGTGAATACACCTTGTGAAATAGTGATTGCATCTCCTGTTGTGTCTCCTATTGGTGATGTCCATCCTGAAGGTGTAACTGATACGATGTACGTACCACCATTTGCTTCATTTGAAGATAGTTTACCTTTAACAGTATAGACCATCTTTCCTACAGGAATAGTCATTGAATCAGTAAATGCAAGTGACTGAACTGAATCACTTGAACGTGTAGCGTCTATTGGACCTGCAACAACTGAACCATTTTCGTCAACAATTGTTACATTAGTCAAAAGTCCTCCACCGGAACCTGATGATGTAGCAACTGTAAGTGTCATTCCTGAAACGTTGATTGCTTCACCTTTAATGTCTGTCTCAAATCCGCCAAGTGGCTGGTCTGAAACATTAACTGCAATGTTTTGTGCAGCTATTGATGATGCTTTTTGAATTGATGTTACAGAACCAGCGCTGATTGTAAGTGTTGCGTTGTCAAACCATGGTGTTCCGGCTGTAAATACTGAACTTGTTGTTCCTGCTGAACCTGAACCTGCAGGTGGTGTAATACCATAACCGAATACTTCACCTGTGATGTTAAGGTCTGTTGTCTTGTCAATGTCAAAGATTACAGTTCGTGCTGAACCGCCAGTGATGTCGGCTTGAACGTAAATGTCAATAAGGTTTCCTTTACCGACAACTATTCCGTCACCAAGTTTTGCAGTGTAGAATTTACCGTCTGCAGAAACTACTGTTGCGTACTCTGTACTGTCAATAACAGTTACAACATTAGAAAGGTCGCCACTTCCGGCTGAACCTGTTTGGTTCCACCTTATGCTGTTAATTCGGATTTCTTCAGCTGAACCTGCTGTTACAGTAATACCTGCAATTCGTACTCCTGTTGTGCCAATCTCTTTTGATTGTGCAGAATTTGGATCAAATGAAGAAATTCCCATAGTTACTGAACCGATAGAAAGTGAAGCGTTAATTGTTTGCGCTGTACCTGCGATTGGAAGTGAACCTGATACTGTTGCTGATGTGTTAACTGCAACAACTGAAAGTGTTGCGATTGTACCATCTCGTGTTGAGTTGTCCGATGCCATGTTACCAGCGATTGTAAATGTCTTTGATGTTCCTGCTGGGATTGTAGTCGCTGCTCCAACAGTTGCTTGATGGTTTGAATTCAAAGTTTTTGATGTTCCAATCTGTATGCCATCAGAGTCAAGAAGAACTATTCCTGAGAAGACTGCATCTGGAGCAAGACCAGTTCTTTCAACAGAAACACTGTCCATAACAACGTCACCGTCTGAACCTGCTGTTACGATAAAGTTCGTAAATGGAACTCTAGCTCCTGAATCAGGTGCAAGAGTTGCAGTTGGCTGTGTGCCACCTGCTACTGAAAGACCTGTTCCAGTCGCTACTGGTGTAGTGGTTGTTGTGTCGTCAGTTGTTGTGTCATCAGTTGTAGTTGATGCAGTTGAACAAAGTGCGTTTGCTTTTGCCCGTGAAGAAGAACCGAAGTATCCAGTTCCTGCTGAAAGTCCAACTGGTGTCAAAACTTCAGAAGCATACTTGTCCTGGAATTTGATAACAGCTGCTTTTGTAAGACCTCCGAAGAAATCTGTTTCGTTTCCTGCTGAACCAACTCCTGATGAAGCAATCTGTGTTGCTGAATCAGAGTTCAAGAACTGCTGGAGAGCTTTAACGTCTGCTCCAGAACTTCCTGATGTAAGACTGGTTGACCATGTGTGTGGACATACGCTAGCGGTACTTGTTGTACCCGTTGGCGTCCCACCTGCTAAAGATACTTTCACATTAGCAACCGTTGCTGCATCAGCCCCGAAGGACTCAAGCAATGCAATGATCGAATCAACCTGACTTTGCGTCAAGGCTGCCTGTGCTGGTGTTGCTGCAGCAAACAAAAGTCCGAAAACAAATGCTACTCCAATAACACCTATAGCGATCTTAGTAGCTATAGAATTACTTTTTGTTAAACTCATAATGAATTAATTTTAATTTAATTTAATTTGTTTTTTATATTGCTTACTTATTGCTAATAATTAATAATTGCAAAATAAAAACCAATATTTTTTTCGTACGAAATAACTTTTTGTTCGACCAAAAATAATTTTCGTACGCCTTGTTAATAATTTTCTGATTGAATGCATACAAAATGCATTTGCCATACTTCTTAATTAATCTTACCCGTCCCACCTTGTCCTATATTGCATCGACGCAGAACAAAGAAGGTTAGCTGATAAAAATTGGACCGAATTTCATCCATATACAACCACGGTAGAAAAAGGCAATTTCTGTATTTAATTGGCTAAAAACCTTTATATTTAGTTTTCAACGAGCTCTCCTTTCAATCGGATATTATGCATAATTCCCTACCAAAATGCAAGACTTGAAATATAGGGATTTTATTGTACATTTTCAGACATTTCACACACAAAACGGCCAAGCAGTTAAACCTAGAAATAATTATATAATATAGGCGATATATACAAAAGCATTTTAAAGTCAAAAGTGTGGATAACTGTCTAAATTTTTAACAATTTTAATAAAAATAAGTATGTCTATGAGATATTAAGCATTTATCAAGAATCTGTCTCTTAATACTTATACTAAGCTATAAGTACTCCATCTTCGTTCTCCCTTCTTTTTTAGAATACCCTCACCTACAAGAGATAGTAGTTCACGTTGAAGGGTTTTTGTACTACATCCCTTAATTGCATCTACTGTGTCCTTTATAGTAATGAAAGATTTATCTTGAAGTAATTCCAATATAATATTTCTTCTACTGCTATGCCTTATATTAGCTGTTTTAATTACCCTTGGGTATGTTTTTGTTTTTTGTGTCTCTTTTGTATCTTTTATTGTGTCCTTTACTTGATGAATAGTGTCCTTTATGGTTTCTGTCTTACTAGAACCTTGTCTTAAAACATGTGCCTTATATAAATCAGGTACATCAAAGAAGTCTTTCTCTAAGCGCATATCACCTGTTGCAATATCCTCTTTTCGATTTTTTATGAGAGTTCCCAGCTCAATATATTCTCGCTTTAATATCATAAAATTCATTTCTGATATAAGCCCTGAAGAATTAAGTATCTCAAGAAAAGATACGATTTCTGTAATACCAGAAAGTACATTTTGAAGAGAATTGTACCTGTTTTCAATACTATTGTTTGTCCTTAAGGATTTATATTGTGTTAAGGACAATTTCTGTAGATGTGTAATCTCAGAGAATATATTTATTGATTTGTCTCTTAACAACTTACGTAATGTTTCATTTTCTGGAATAAAATTAGTAACCATATAAAGAGCCGCGGATAATCTTTCAGCTTTTTTGTATAAGAATATATACAGATGGTTTCCTTCAAAAAAAGAATTTAGTTTAGTGTTTTCAACACTTTTTGCAGAAAGACTGTTTTTTTTGTTTATATTCTTATCGTCATTCATAATATCTTGTCTTTTATAGTTTGTCCTTTACTGTTGATGATTTTATATAATTGTCTTTTACAAATAATATTTGTTTGAATATGTCTTATATACTGAATTGCAGAAAAATCATATGTCCATTATATAATGGACATATATAAAATCAACGCTATAAAGCATCAGAAAACACTTTTTAAAACTTCTCAAGGTTGTCTATTTCCCGCTTTAGAATTTTTAATAGATGGCTGATTTTATGTTATTATTTAGGAATTCTTACAAAAAATATGTTTGGATTTTTTAAGAAAAATAAAAACCAGAAGAAAAGAGATGCTGAGCATGAAGGAATATTTGACAATCTGAAGAAAGAAACACTTAGAGGTATTCTTATAATAGCTTCTTTTATTCTTGGAGTATTCCTGAGTTTATCCGCATTTGGTGGCGCAGGTGTTGTTGGTACATCTTCCTTTAAGATTCTTTCTTCTATGTTTGGAATAGGATACTTCGTACTTCCAGTTTTGTTTTTCCTTTTATCAGCATCCTCCTTAAAAACTTTTGGTAATTCATTCGGCACATTAAAAATAATAAGCGCTTTTGTTTTCTTTCTCTCTTCCATTGCGCTCGTCGATGCAACTTTTGTAGGTAAAGGCGGGCTGTTTGGAGCACTTATCTCCGCGCCACTTATTGGACTTTTTGATATATTTGTAACACTTCTTATTCTTTGGGGACTCGTTATTGCGTCTATACTTATACTGTTTGAAGCAAAGCTTCCATCTCTTCTGATGCTTTTCAAAAACATTTTCAAAAGAGACGTTGAAGGAGAAGATGAAGATTATGACGAATATGAAGATGAAGAGGAGGAAGAGGAATATGAAGACGAAAATGGAGAAGAAGACGAGGAGGAGGAGGAGGAAGAAGAGAAAAAATCATCAATAAAAAATATCTTTGGCTTGGGAAAGAAAAAAAATGATGACGAGCAAGATATGATACAGATGAAACATGTTCGTGTTGGTTCGTATTCCCCTCCCCCTCTTTCAATACTGGAGAAGGACAGGGGCAAACCCGGAGTCGGTGACATAAAAGCAAATGCAAATATTATAAAAAGGACTCTTCAGAACTTTGGAGTTGATGTACAAGTAGATGAAATTTCAATCGGACCTTCTGTCACAAGATATGCCCTGAAACCCGCTGAGGGTGTGCGGCTATCAAAAATACTCGGTCTTCAGAATAATCTTGAACTTGCTCTTGCCGCACACCCTGTAAGGATAGAAGCTCCCATTCCAGGACGCTCCCTAGTTGGTGTTGAAGTGCCAAACACAGCAAAGACAACGGTCGGACTCTCTACTATGCTCTCAACGCCTGAGTTTCAAAATAGAGATACACCACTATTGGTTTCCCTTGGTAAAGACATTACAGGCAAATCACACTTCGGGAATCTCGGTAAAATGCCTCATATTCTCATTGCAGGCGCTACAGGATCAGGGAAATCCGTAACTATCCATACTTTTATAACATCCCTGCTTTTTAGAAACTCCGCTGAGCAGCTACGATTCATAATGATTGACCCAAAGCGGGTAGAATTGACTCTATACAACAATATTCCTCATCTTCTTACTCCCGTTATAACAGACCCTAAAAAAGCGATATTGGCTCTAAAATGGGCTGCAAAAGAGATGGATAGGAGATATGGAATACTTGAAGAAAGTTCTGTACGAGATGTTGAGTCATATCATAAGTATATTGCTGGACTGGACGACAATGATGAAGAGGAAGAAATAGAAGCAATGCCTTATATTGCAGTAGTAATAGATGAACTTGCAGATATTATGCAGATGTATCCGCGAGAGTTAGAATCAGTAGTCGTACGACTCGCACAAATGAGCAGAGCTGTCGGGATTCACCTTATACTTTCAACACAAAGACCATCCGTGAATGTCATTACGGGACTCATTAAGGCAAACATCCCTTCAAGGATTGCTCTTCAAGTTGCATCTCAAATTGACTCACGAACAATCTTAGACGGAAGTGGTGCTGAAAAACTTCTTGGCTCAGGAGATATGCTTTATCTTTCAGGAGAAATGTCCAAGCCAAGAAGACTCCAAGCAGCTTTTATTTCAGAAAATGAAGTGAAGAAAGTCGTTAAGTACTTAATAAAAAACTATGGTGATGACACCCAAGGTGAAATTGACTTGTCTGCAAATGGTGCTCGTGATGCAAACAACAGTGCAGTATTCGAAGCAATATTAGATGAAAACGGAGATGAAGAAGAAGACGAACTATACGAAGAAGCAAAAGAAACTGTAATCCACGCAGGCAAAGCATCCACATCATATTTGCAGAGAAAACTTCGTGTCGGATATGCACGCGCGGCGCGTCTCGTAGACATGTTGGAAGAAAGAGGTGTAATAGGTGAAGCAGACGGTGCAAAAGCACGCGAGGTACTGGAAAAGTATGGTGACGAAGATGTTTCTGATGAAGAGGAACATGAAGAACAGTCTTAGAAATAAAAATTTGAAAACATATCTTAAATTTACACTTATAAGTATTTTTGCAATTACAATTTTTGGTTACGCTTTTTTTCAAGCAAGAAATATAATATCTGGACCAGTTGTTAAAATACATACACCTCTAAACGGCGCATCCGTAGAACACTCCCTCATAAATATAGAAGGAGTAGCAAAAAACATCTCACATATAAGTATGAACGATAGGCAGATGTTTACTGACGAAGAAGGAGAATTTAGTGAGAAATTGCTCCTTTCCTACGGATATAATATAATAACAGTTAAAGCAAAAGACAGGTTTGGACGAGAAACTAAAAAAACATTGGAATTAATTTATAAATAAAATGGCAAAAGCAAAAGCAGAACCAAAAAAGAAGAACTTAGGGATTGACGAAACAATTAAAGAAATAAAAACAAAATTTGGCGAGGAATCCATAATGAAACTCGGCGAAAGACCTAGGGTAGATGTGGACGCGATACCTACTGGATCTATTGGTCTTGACTGGGCACTTGGTATAGGAGGGCTTCCACGTGGAAGAGTGGTTGAAATTTTCGGCCCTGAATCATCAGGAAAAACAACACTCGCTCTTCATGTGGTTGCAGAAGCGCAGAAGAAAGGCGGTATATGCGCATTTATAGATGCAGAGCATGCAATGGACCCTGTATACGCCAAAAAGCTTGGAGTCAAAACAGAAGAGCTTCTGCTTTCACAACCCGACACAGGAGAGCAATCACTTGAGATTGTAGAATCGCTTGTGCGTTCTGGAAAACTCGATGTCATAGTGATTGATTCTGTAGCAGCACTCACCCCAAAAGACGAAATAGAGGGTGACATGGGGGCGCACCATGTTGGGAAACAGGCGCGCCTTATGTCTCAAGCGCTGCGTAAGCTTACTGCAATAGTTGCGAAATCAAAAACAATTGTAATTTTCATAAACCAAATCCGAATGCAAATCGGCGTAATGTTTGGAAACCCTGAAACAACACCAGGGGGTAAGGCGTTGAAGTTCTACACATCAGTGAGAATAGATATACGAAGAATTGCGCAGATTAAAAAAGGTGATGAAGTGATGGGAGGCCGTGTGCGGGTGAAAGTTGTAAAAAATAAAGTTGCTGCACCGTTCAAAGTTAGTGAGTTTGACCTTATGTACAATGAAGGAATTTCTCGTGAAGGAGAAATACTCGCTCTCGGTGAGAAATACGACATTGTACAAAAATCCGGAGCATCATATGCATACGGTGAACAAAAATTAGGACGAGGATATGATGCAACACGACAATACTTAAAAGAAAATAAAAAAATCGCCGAACAAATCCTTAAAGAAATCCGTAAAAAACTAACCGAATAAACAAAACAACCCCCGCCTTCGGCGGGGGTTGTTTTGAAATTAAAATCACTTCACTATGAGCATTATTGGATACTCATTCGTCCTTGTATTTTGTGCGCAAAGATATTCTTCACTACATCTCTCATTGTCCATATAGCAAGTGCTGTAACTCCAAATACTATAAACTGTACTGCGACCCCTGTATTAACTACTGCATGCAGTGAAAAGTTATACAGCCCTGAAAGATTATTGAAATCTGGCATATTCTCTGCTACTGCGGCAACATGTATAAATGTCTTGATGCCGAAGAGAAGTGCCACTGCTGTATAAACCTTAAATGCAGTCCTGCTCAATACTTTGCGAAGAGCATACACCGTGTAAACTCTCCTCATTATTCTTTTTTTCAATATATTACTCATAATATGACCTTTTTAGCTTGTACACTCTATACAACTCTATTAATTACCAATGGTTGCATTGATTTTTTTAAATTCCTTTTTAGCACGATGGACTCTTGTTTTTATAGCTCCAACCGATACACCTTCAATCTTTGCAATCTCCTCTTGAGGCCTTCCTTCAAGAAAGTGTAATCGTAGTACTTTACCTAAATGCTCGGGCATTCGAGAGAGGACAGAGATTACATAATCTTTCATTTCTTGCTTCTCAAACTGCTGCATCTTAGTGTCGGCCATCACTTCATACCACTCAGGATCTGGATTAAACACAGCCCCTCTGTGCTTCTTCATTTTCTGATAACGAGTAAAAGCGGTGTTTAGAAGTATTTTATACCCCCATGATTTAAAAGATGCACCATCCTGCACCTGAAATTTATCTGCATATCTATAAATTTTTGTAAACGCCTCTTGAACAATATCCTCCGCATCTTCCCTACTATGAAGCACTGACTCCGCCTTTCTTATGAAAGCGTCCTGATATCTGTCCAGCAAAATACCAAAAAGATACGGTTGCTTTACTGAAAGCGCCAAGATTTCTTCATCGCTTTTTTCCATATTTAAATTGTCACCTAATTTATCGTTCATTGCGCCCATTATATCGACCTTTCTACTTTTTGCAACAGATAGAAAACAGAAAGGTTACGAATTAGTTTATTGTATTACGTAAGGTAAAAGGCCCATAAATCGAGCTCTCTTTATCGCAATTGCAAGCTTGCGTTGGTCTTGTGCAGTTATACCAGATGCTTTTCTTTGGGTAATCCTACCGTGAGTTTTAAGAAACTTCTTAAGAAGCTCTACGTCTTTGTAGTCAATGTGTTTTATATTATTTGCTGAAAAAAAGTTTTGTGTAGTCATAATTTAAAATGGTATATCTTCCGGTTTTATATCTTCTTGTGGATATTCGATGTCACTTGCTGGGCTATCGCTTTTTGCAGGTGCGGATTGAGATGCACCTGTCCCACTTGCGCCAGAGCCACCACTTCTTGGACCAAACTGTACACGGTCAGCAACAATCTCTGTACGATATTTTTTAACCCCGTCACTCTCCCAACTTCTTGTCTGCATCCTACCCTCTATTAGTGCCGAACTTCCCTTTTTTAAATACTGCGCAGTTGTCTCTGCCTGTCTTCCAAAAACCACAATATTATGAAACTCGGGGCTCTCCTGCTTTGCGCCGTCTTTGTCTTTCCATACGCGGTTCGTTGCGATTGAAAAAGTCGTAACTTGCGTACCTGAAGGCAAAGACCGCAGTTCTGGGTCTCTTGTTAAATTGCCATATACTAATGCTTTGTTTAAATACATATATATTTATATTACTACTCTACGATTAACTCTTCAATCGTCTTATCAAGCTCTTCCTCCGTCATTTTCGGTCCTTCTTTCTTTTCCATATCTCCAGTTTTGAGGATTGGTTTTTGTTTTATCTGTTTCGGAGCTTCTTCTTTTGGAGCCATTGCGCTTTTTGGAGCAAGTGTTGATTCTTTAACAGTTTTTATAATGAGATACCGCAGAATATTTTTATTTTTATCCATCTCATCTTTCACATTCATAATATTTTCCGTCTTCATTTCAAATTTCACCCAGCCAAAGTATGCGGTATCAAATTTGTTTCTTTTACCTTCAGTATCCTTTGTTATTGTGTAAGCAAGTCCTATTTTCTTTGGAAAATCCTCTGCAATAAAAGCGCCCCCCTGCTTCTCAATAAAGGCTTTTATAGAGTCAACTTCTGCGGGAAGCTTCCCTTCTTCAACTGAAGGGACAATATGAAAACCGAGCTCATATATTTGAGTCTCGCTCTCGTCAACTGATATATCCTCTGTTTTAACTTCATCTGTCATGTAGATAGTACCTTATCATATAGCCTTAATTAGAGCAATATGCTCTACAAGCATTACTTACAAGTGTTTTGGCTACTTCCTCTTCGTCCTCATCTCTGATTTCAGCAATTCGCTTAACTACCTCCTTCACATAAACCGGCTCGCATCTTCCTCCTCTGTGGGGTACTGGTGCTACAAACGGACAATCGGTTTCTGCCATTAACATATTAAGTGGTACATATTTGATTATTTCATCATAATTACTCGCGAAAGTTATAACGCCAGTAAAAGATAATGTAAATCCAATTTCCAAAAACTTTTTTGCTATATCTAAGTCTCCTGCAAAGAAATGTGAATTTCCACGTAGTTTCTTGCCATACTTTTTTTTATATAAACTCAAAATCTCAAGTCCGTCCTCATATGCATCCATCGTTTTACCAGATGGACGAAAGTGGAGCATCAGAGGTAAATCGTTTTCAAGTGCAAATTCAATCTGACTTATGAAATTTTGTTTTTGTCTTTTTTTAATTTCTTCTCCATCACCTTTAATCCTAAAATAATCCAGTCCACACTCACCTATTGCAACGACTTTTTTGTTTTTCACAAGTTCTTTGTAATCTTCAGCATTAAAGATTTCTTTTCTGTTGTCATCTGGATGTAAACCGATCGTCGCAAAAATCCCCTCGTGCCTGTCCGCGAGTTCAACAACTTCACGAGAAGTTTTTAAATCAGTTCCTACAGAAATGCTCCACACATTCTTACTCTCCATCCTTTTTATAACCTCTTGCCTGTCACTATTAAAAGCAGAGAAATTCAGATGCGAATGTATATCAAAATATTTTGGTTTCATTGCCCTTAACTGTATCAAAATCCACAAAAAATGACGACTGTGTCTTTTAAAACACTGTCGCCATTAATTAAGCTTTATAGATTTTGAACCAGCTTCACAAAATGGGCATTTAGATGATTCCCATTCATTAGCTTTAATTGAGTGGAGGGAAATTATATTAAAAACAAAACCTCCGCTTTGCATAGTTTGAATCTGCCTTAAGCCACCACGATTTACTATAGATAAGATAAACGGAAGAACTCGTCCTGAGCCAATACTTTTAAATGAACTTTTTATTGCCTCTAAAGAAGCAGTCCCTTTGGTGAATACATCTTCTACAAGAAGAAGTTTGTCGCTATCTCCCAATATAGAATTCATCTTTATAATGCCTTTTTGTTTAACAAGATCAGCTTTTTCTACATCATTCCAAATATCTGCTACGTTATCTCCCAATTCTTTTGCTCCATTTGGTATGCCTCCAATATGAGTCGGTTTCCCCCAATCTAGAGTGTGTTGAGCTCTTTTTACATTTAAGTATTTATACATCAACTGCTTTGCGATAATCTTTCTTATATTCTCATGTTTAAGTATAACTTTTGAATTAAGAAATGAATCACTACAAACTCCCGATTTTAATTGTGCATGATATTTAGGTATTTCACCATCAGGACATTTCCAATAACCGTCAAAAATTTTATAGAGATAAAGTATTTCAAAACCTTTTAACCTACTTTTTATACAATCAGGATCAAGTCTGAGTAATTCATCTTTACTCTTTCCCATAATCTTCACGTTTCCCCCTTTCAAAAAACTTTAAATACAAATTTTCTGATAGAAGTGTACTTGCACAGAACTTTATTGTCAAATTATTTCCTCACAAAAAGTGGTTCTGGCATTTTGTTTTGTTTTACGGCGTTTTTAATTTTTTCAGATGTTTTTGGCAAAATCGGATTTAACATTCTGCCAATTGTATAAAGCTTAATTGTAATATTTTTTATTATTTCAACTCCTTTCTGCTTTTCTTCTTTTACGACGCTAAAAGGTTTTACTTCTTGAATATATTTATCTAAATCACCCATATGTTCCCATACTAAATCAACAGCTTTATTTACTTCAAAATTATTAAGAAAATCTTCGAATTCTTGTGGAATCGTTCCATCTGGAATAACTGGGACTTCATCGAGATGAGTTTCAGCAAGTTTCATAATACGCGCAGTTAAATTCCCAATTCCATTTGCCAAGTTTGCATTGTATGCTTCTTTAAATTTTTCCATCGTAAAATCACTATCTTCAAACGGGTGTACATGACGCACAAGATAGTAGCGAAGCGCATCCACTCCATATTCAGCCACTAAGTCATCAGGACTTATTACATTCCCCACGCTTTTGCTCATCTTGTCATTATCTACTGTTATAAAGCCGTGAATTACAATCTGTTTTGACAGCGGAAGCCCAACTGACATAAGCATCGCCTGCCACATAGCCGCCTGCTGGCGTACTTGGTCTTTGCCTGCAAACTGCGTTACTGGCCACCATTTTTCAAATTTTTTTAAATCATCTGGCCAACCAATCGCAGAGATATAGTTTACAAGCGCGTCAAACCACACATACATCACATGCTCATCATCGTCCGGTACAGGCACTCCCCACGGCATTTTAGACTTCAAGCGCGAAATGCTGAAGTCTTCAAGTCCTCTTTCTACAAATCTTTTTATTTCATTGAATCTAAAATCTGGAATTACAAGCTGCGGATTTTTCTTATAAAGCTCTAAAAGCGGTTTTTGATATTTTGAAAATTTAAAAAAGTAATTTTCTTCTTCTATAATCTGGATTTCCTGCTCTCTATGTTCAGGACAGCATCCGTCCACCAAATCAGAGTCTGTTTTCTCAAGTTCGCACCCCGCACAGTATTTTGACTTGTATAATTTCTTTTCAATATCTCCATTTGCGATACTCCTCTTCCAAAATTCCTGCGCGGCCATCTTGTGGTGCTCATCTGTTGTTCTTATAAAATTATCGTAACTTAAATTAAGTGTGTCTTTTAGTTTTTTAAATTTTTCTGCGTACTCATCTACATATTTTTGTGGATCTTTCTTTTCTTCTAGTGTTTTTGTGTAAACTTTTTGTCCATACTCATCAGTCCCTGTATTAAAAAATACTTCATCTCCAATGAGTCTTCTGTAACGCGCAATAATGTCGGCCGTAACAAACTCCAAAGCGTGACCTACGTGCGGGTCAGCATTTACATAAGGAAGTGTTGTAGTTAAATAAAAGTTTTTACCCATGACCCAGTTTAGTCTTTTGTGGGTGTTTTTTCAAGAATGTTTCTTTCTCTCTTTGTACATCTTTTACAAGCTCCTGAATAATAGCTGCAATCGGGACAGACAGAATAATCCCCAAGAAGCCGGCAAATTGGGCACCAACAATAAGTGCGAGTATCACAAGAAGTGGTGGCACTCCTACAACTTTAGTCACAACAAGCGGATAAATGAGATGATTTTCAAACTGCTGAATTATAAGATAAAGTCCCGCAACCAAGAAACCAAGTGTAACTCCTCCATCAACACCCGCTATTATAACCCCTGGAATTGCCGCCAGTATCGCTCCAAAAAGCGGTATAAGCTCGAAAATCCCCGCAAGAACAGCCAGCAACAGTGCATACCTTACATCTAAGATTGTAAGACCCATATATACTAATACGCCAACAATGAGAGCAAGTATGAGTTGCCCTTGCATCCACCGCCCGATCTTAAACTGCGAACGCTTCCATAAATCAAGTATGTAATTTTGATGTCTAGCAGGGGTTACAACACGCAGAAAATCATCAATGCCCGTTTCTTGAACAGCAAAATAAAATGAAAATACAATTATAAGAACAAAAGAGAGAGCCCCACCAAAAACCACACTTACTGACTTCACAAAACCTTCAGACACATTCGTAAATGAGGACTGTATATTTAACAATGTGTCTCTCAAAGAGAAACTCTGAACAATAGATTCTGGGTTGTTAAGAAATGTGCCACCAAATGTTCCTGACAAATCAAAGAGATTTGTGTATTTTGGCAAAAATGCAAGAAAGCTTGATGCTTCATCCAAAAGCGGTGGAATGAAAAAGTAAAAAATTGAGAGAAAGCCAGAAACGACAATTATATAAACTAAAAGCACTGCAACTATTCTTGGTATTCTGTAGTGCATAAACCATTTTGTTATAGGCTCAATCGCAGATGCTATAACAATTGCCGTCATTACTATAAGTACAAGTCCTTTGAGAAAGAAAAGTGCACCAATCAAGAGCACAAACAAAATGCTCTTTATAATAGTTCCGGAACTGATAGTAATGTTAACATTTTTAAGATGTTCCATATTACTTATATAATAACACTAAATAGAAACTGATGAAACAATATCTTTTATCTTTATTCTTTTTTGCTCTCCGCTGTCACGATCTCTAAGTGTCACTGTATCATCTTCAATTGTGTCAAAATCAATAGTAATGCAGTGCGGTGTACCTATCTCATCCTGTCTTCTGTAACGTTTGCCTATGTTGCCGTTGTCGTCAAAAATTATTTGTGAGATTTCTTTTTTTATCATTTCAAATACTTCACGTGCTTTACTTACAAGCTCTGGTTTATTCTTCAAAAGCGGAAATACTGCAACTTTAACAGGTGCCAAATTTGATGGAAGTTTCAAATATGTCCGTTTCTCACCGCCCAACTCATCCTCCGTATAGCTTTCTGAGAGCACTGCAAAAACAGTTCTATCAAGCCCAAATGTCGGCTCTATAACATGAGGAATGAACTTTTCGCCAGTCTCATCATCAAGATAATCAAGATTATGATTCTTCAAATCATAATCCGTCCTGTATGCAAGGCCATAAAGCTCTTTTGTACCAAAAGGAAAATTATATTCAAAATCAACCGTGCGTTTTGAGTAATGAGCTCTTTCTTTTTCAGATACTTCAACTTCTTTTATATTTTTTTTATCAATTCCTATTTCTTTTAGCCATTCATTCATTTGCCCTTTCCAATAATCAAAATATTTCTTCCACTCACTTTCTTTTACAAAATATTCAAATTCCATTATTTCAAATTCGCGCGCACGAAAAAGAAAGTCACGTGCGTTTATCTCATTCCTGAATGATTTGCCGACCTGTGCAATCCCAAACGGTAACTTTGGATGAAATGAGTCAATTATATTTTTGAAATTAGTGAACATACCCTGCGCATTCTCTGGACGAAGATAAGCAGCAGATGATTTGTCTTTCACAGCACCAAAATGTGTTTCAAACATCAGATTAAATTGACTTTCACTTTTAAGTTGTTCTCCGCACTGCAAGCATTTGTTATCTTTAAGTGTGTTTGTCCTAAAACTTTTTTTGCATTTTCCACATAGGGCAACAGGATCTGTAAAGTTCTTAAGATGTCCACTTTTCTCCCAAACTTCTTTATTCATTAAAATCGCAGAATCAAGCCCATACATATCTTCTCTTTCTCCAACGAATTTTTTCCACCACAAATTTTTTATATTATTTTTAAGAGCTACTCCAAGTGGTCCGTAATCCCAAGTGCCGGCAAGTCCACCGTAAATCTCGGAGCCTTGATATACAAAACCCCGCCTTTTTGCGAGTGATACTATTTTTTCCATTGTAGTTTCTTCTTTCATAATTTTATTTTTATTCAGCACTAACGCTAATCACATCTCCTCCATTAAACGGAAAACTTGAATCAGTAGTAAGCTTTGTTGTAAGTGCTTTTCTTGTGGAACTCAACTCCACACTGGCGAAACGGTCAAGTCCTGTTATCATCTGCCCGCTTAAAAGTATTGGTGCACTGCCTACTTGGCTTATACTCGGTAGAAATGCAATCTGAAATGCTACTTCCTTTTGTCCTGAACTTGCAACATCACTTTTAGGCTTTATACTCCCTGCATCCCATGTAATCTGGCCTCCTACAGGATTGAACGCCACAGACTCGCTTGAAGGATTTACATTGCCAACCCATCTGACATATGAGGGAAGAGACGCAACTACACGAGTACCATCAACAATATTTGAAGAATTGGTAATTGTCCAGATTACAGTATATGTTGTTTCTTTGTCTGCTTCAGGCGGGATAGGGCCAGTATTTGTAAATGGCCCTGTAAAATATACAGCGCGCGATGTCAAAAGTAAATCAGATGCAAGCTTTACTGTCCGTGTAATCGATGAATTGATTTCCTGCGGTACTTGATTTTCTGAAACTCGTTTACCTTTTATACTAACATCAAGAATTATTTCAGGATTCTTAAATAAACTTCCTGAAGAAAGCCCCAGAGATGAGAAAGAAAATGCTACTCTACCCGACTCTCCTGGCTCGAGGGATGCCAACTCGTTGTTTGTCTCTCTACTGTAGATTATTGTATTGTCGGATGACCTATAAAAACCTTTGTCAACAGATATTGAAAATTTATCTAAAGCTGTCCCTTTTAGTTTTACTTCAATCTCACCGTCTGCAACACGTACGGGCATGTTGTTTGTCCATGTTATGTCGGCACGTACTTCATTTCCAATTCCGGAAACATATTCGGAAGATTGATCACCGTTAAGCGCGAGCGCGACTCCTACAAACGGTTTCTTGATGATGATTGACTTTATAGAAGTAGTAAAAGCAACCCCAAGCTCTTTTTCGTCGCGCTCGCTTTTAACTCCAGCTGAAAATCTGAATACTCTTTCTTCATTATCTTCCCCGACAATAGCTCCGTGGAGTTTTATTGTTCTTTTTCCTTCTGATTGTATGTCTCCCAAGTCCCACACGCTGTCAGTAAAAGATGGCTTAGGAGATGCTGATATAAATTCAAAACCAAACGGATATTCCATCACGAGAAGTGCATCTTTTATTGTCGTGTTTGAATTGGATACAACTGTAACAGTAAAGTCCACTTCTTGATCTGATGTTGCTTCATCAAGCCCCGAGATAGACAATCCAAGTGGAGAAGAGATTAACGTCACATCATATATTTTCTCTGTAAAAAAGATTGCGTTTGAGCCGTCTATTCTATATTCAACTGTAATTTTAATATTCTGCTGGGTATCTTGAGACCCGAGAAGTATTGCTTTTACTGTTCTTTGCATTATCTGCCCAGGGGTAAGAGTACCTAACGTTTCTCTATGGCGAGGTAAGGATTTTGATATATTAGTTGCAGAGCGTGTACCGTCTGGATATTCAACAAGTAAGTCAGCAAGTTTGATAGAAACGTTGTTTCGATTTGTTATTGCAATCTGAAGCGAAAGTTCCTCTCCACCTGAGATTGTCACAGGTCCCTGAATTTCTATATCGATATTCTGCGATGAAACAACATTTGAACCGCCAAAAAAGAAATAAGCAGAAAATAAAATCGCGATTACAAAGAAAATAGACGAAGCAATAAGAAGTGTTGAAAGTAGCGGCCGACGCTTTTTTGGCGACTCATTGAATACAGGTCTTTCTTTTTGATCAGACCACCTTTTTTTAGTGTCATATTGAATCTCGCGTAACGGTCGGCGTTTTCTGGCAACTGATTCCTTGCTACGAGAATAAAGCCGTTTACGCATTTCATCTATACTGCTTCTGTCTTTTGGCATGTATAAAATTATACCACAGTGTCCCCTCTACAAATGCGCTTCTTTGAGCGCTCTGTTTATAGCAAAAATAATGTCTTTTCGCCTTGATTCTGCCTCTTTTAATAATTCTTCACTTACGAAAGTTTTCTGGAGTAATTTGTCAAAGTTATCTTTTTTTGCAATATATCCAAGTGAATAGAGTATGCGCAAAACTATTAAGTGTTCAAAGTTTTTAAGTGCGTCTTTATTTATTTTCTCTCTCTTTATAAATTCAAGTCCGTTTGACAAAGTATCAAACAAATAATCATTTTTCTCTTCTCCGTGAACTAATCTTTGCAATAAATTTAATATTTGCGTAATCGTAAACAATTTCTCATTATCACCTTTTAGTTCGTTATGAAGATTATATCTCTCTTCTGCTCCTGTTATTCTCCATACTTCTTTACCACGAACAAGTGTTGCGAGAGTTATAGAAAAATCCTGCAGGCAGTAACGAAGTTTTGACTTCTCCTCTCTCACACTTTTTGCAACTGCCTTAACAAGGCCGATATCTTTTGTAAATAAAGATATGTATTTATTTGCCTCTCCAGAATCAACTCCTCCTAAAACAATGCATTCTGTACTGTATAAAGTATGCATGTTAATTTTTTACGACTTTAAATTTAAAATTATAAGAACCAATTTTGATTTCCTCGCCATCTGTATTAGTAAAATTAATTTCTTTTGAGAGAGTTCCTTTTTTTATTAATTCAGAGAATTTCTCAACAAATTCTTTTCCTTTGTCATCTGTTTCAATATTTAGATTTATAGTGTCTTGCGGTGTAAGCCCTGCAACTTTCCTCGCATTTTGGATTGCGCGGGTAAGTTCACGCACAGCACCTTCGTCTTTAAGTTCCTGCGTAAGTTCTGTATCAAGTTCAACTGGACTATCAATACTTTCATCAAAAATAACCTCTTTAACGTTAACTTCATCTTTAATTAGTGAGACAACATCCTCCCAATACTTCGGAGTTTCACCTGAGTGTTTTATTTTGAGTGACGCCAAAGGTTGTCTTACTTTTAGACCAATCTCGGAACGTTGCATTAATGCCATTTTTACAAACGAACGAGCGTAGAGCATTGAGGAGAGTATATTGTTATCTATATTTCCTCCTTCCGGCCACTTTTCCAAATGTACACTTTCTTTTTCATCAGAACCTTTAATTTTTTGATATACATCTTCCGCGATAAAAGGCGTAAGTGGCGCCATGAGTTTCGAAAGTTCAGTTAAGACAAATCGAGTCGTTCTAAGCGCGTTTTCTTTATCCTCTCCTTCAGTTTTAAATCTATCTCGAGAGCGACGGATGTACCATTGAGAAAAGTCTGCAATAAATTCTCTAATACCCCGTGCCGGTTCAAAAATATTATATTCGTCTATATTTTTTGTGGAATCTATAATGAGCTTATTTAATTTTGCAAGAATCCACTGGTCCAAAATATTGTCGCTTTTCTTTAGTTCATAACTTTTAGATTTATCTGCATACAATTCATAAAACTTTACGATATTATTTAAAAGATTAAATACTTTTTTTACCACTTCATCAACACTTTTCTCGTCAAAATTCTTCGAGTCTCCCGGTTGATTGACTGTATACATCCAAAAGCGCAAAGCATCTGAGCCATATTTATCTATCATCTCCCACGGATCTATCACATTGCCGAGAGATTTAGACATTTTCTTACCTTTTTTATCTAAAATATGTCCGAGTGATATTACATTTTTATATGCTTTACCTTTGTTCATCAAAGTTCCTATTGCATGAAGTGTGTAGAACCATCCGCGCGTTTGGTCAATTGCTTCTGATATATAATCCGCTGGATAACCACCCCCATCAACTAACTTTTTATTTTCAAACGGATAGTGGTCTTGAGCAAACGGCATGCTACCTGAGTCAAACCATACATCCATAACTTCTTTCACTCGCGTTAATTTATTTCCCTTTTCATCTTCAAGTTCTACTTCATCAATATATGGTCTGTGCAAATCAAGTTCATAATTTTCATTGTGTGGAAATGGAGTATAGAATAATTCTTCTATACCGGCAGTACCCAAATTACCGTCTATTTCCTCATGAGTATTGTGCATTCTTATTGATTCTTTTATGTCAGCACCTTTGCTTCCTGCAAAGAGAAGTAGCGCTGGATGTTCGTGCGTTACTATCAAAATATTTTTGTTTTTATGTTTTTTATCTATTTCTGAAATAAAATCCATCATTCTTTGCTTTACTTGTAAAAGATTCTCACCATTTGGAGGAGATTTAATAAATTTACTCTCTAAAGATGGCGTACTGTTATTATATGTTTCATTACTTTTATTATTGAAGTCACCAAAATCGTGTTCTTTAATTCTGTCGTCAAAAATGATATCTTCTTTTTTAATATCTAATACATTAGAAACAATTTCTGCTGTTTCTTTTGTTCGTACAAGTGGAGATGCAAATACAAAATCAATTTTTTTATTTTTTAATTCTTTTACTGTTTTTTTTGTATTTTCTATTCCTTTTTCTGTAATATGGTGTGAATTATTTATATCTGAACTTAAAATACCTTTTACATTATGCTCTGCCTCGCCGTGACGCATTACAAAATATTTATTTCCGGATTTTTTTGTGTACTTTTTAAGCTCTTCAATTGAGCCGATAACAACAAGTTCATCTGAATTCTCTCTTTTCCAAATCGGAAGTGGTGTTGCCCAATACCTCTCGCGAGAAATCGCCCAATCCTTCACATCGGAGAGCCACTCACCAAATCTTCCCTCTTTAATATGCTCTGGAACCCAGTTTATACCCTTATTTTCTCTAACTAATTTATCTTTTAAATCTGACATCCGTATATACCAAGAGTCTCGCGCAAAATAGATAAGCGCGGTTTTGCATCTCCAACAATGCGGGTAAGTGTGTTTTATTTTTTCTTTACTATACAAAAGATTTCTTTTTTCCAAATCTTCAATAATTTCCGAATCAACTTCCCGTACTTTTTTCCCTGTTAAGAAATCCGTTTCTGAAATAAACTCTCCTGAGTCATTTACAAGATGGTGCTTCGGAAGATCATGTTTTGTTCCAAGTTCAAAGTCATCCGCTCCATACATAACGGCAGTATGTACAATCCCCGTACCATCTTCTGTTGTTACAAAATCCGCTCCATACACTTTATATGCATTTGGAAGTTTCTCTTTTTGGTCTTTTGGAAGTGTGTCGGCAAGATACGAATAAAGCGGTTCATATTTAAGACCAACAAGATTTTTGCCCGAAAAATTACTTTTGTTATTATAATTAGTCTTCCAATCTTCACCCAAAATCCTTTCTGCAAGAGAAGATGCTATAACTAAACGTTCTCCATTTGTTTTAGATTCAAAAATTCCATAGTTTTCTTTCTCATTAACAGCTAAAGCGACATTGCCAGGAAGTGTCCATGGAGTTGTAGTCCATGCAATTAAATAATCTCCATCTTTCAGAACCGATTTTCTCTTTGTCACTCTAAACTTCACATAAACTGACTCATCTGTAACATCTTCATATCCAAGCGCAAGTTCATGACTTGAAAGTCCTGTACCACAACGCGGACACCATGGTAAAATTTTGTAATCTTTGTATAAAAGTTTTTGTTTATTAACTTTCTTTACAATATTCCATACTGACTCCATATATTCTGGTTCATATGTAATATATGGGTCTTCTTTTTCAAGCCAAAAAGCAATCCTTTGCGTAAACTTTTCCCACTCGTCAATATGTTTCCATATACTTTCTTTGCATTTTTTATTAAATTCCGCAATTCCGTATTCTTCAATTTGTTTTTTAGATTTAAAGCCGAGTTCTTTTTCAATTTCAAGTTCAATTGGAAGTCCGTGTGTGTCCCAACCTGCTTTTCTGCGTACATGAAAGCCACGCATAGTTTTGTAGCGAGGAATAGCATCTTTGAAAGCACGGGACTCCATATGATGAATGCCGGGTTTACCATTTGCAGTCGGAGGGCCTTCATAGAAAACAAATTCGCCCTCTGGGGCTTTTTTCTCCTGTGATTTCTCAAAAATTTTATTATCATCCCAAAATTTCAGAATTTCTTCCTCATTTTTGGCAATATCATTTTTTTGATTGTTGTCTTTTTCCATATTTACATCCTTTCCGGTGCTTTTATTCCCAAAAGCCACAAACCATTTTTGATTGTGTTTGTAAAAGCTTCTGTGAGTACAACTTTATACGGTGCAGTGTCATTTTCCTCAACTATTTTTTCTTTCGCATAAAAACTATTGAACGCTCCTGCAAGTTCTGTTAAGTAAGTTGTAATATAGTGAGGTTCAAATTCTTTATTCGCTCTCTCCACAATCTCTGGAAATCTATACAAAAGCTTTTCCAAATCACTACCAAGGTTCGACCTTGGTATTTTTGTACTTGGTTTGATATTTTCTTTTTTTGCCTTTTCCAAAACTGCATTTGCTCTTGTGTGAGCGTATTGCAGATAAGGACCTGAGTCCCCCTCAAATGAGAGGGATTTGTCCATATCAAATATAATGTCTTTCCCAGCTGATTGTTTTAATATTGAGTATTTTATGGCTCCTACAGCAATTTTCTCTGCAACCTTGTCCATATCTGTAATATCAGAGTCCTTCATCTTCTCTAGAACCCTCTCCTTTACTTCATCAATCAAAGACTCTGCCGTAATTACATCTCCTGTTCTTGACGCCATTTTCCCACTCGGCAAACGAAGTAACCCATGAGTAATGTGCTTTGTTTTTTTAGCAAACTCTGGAAAAATTTGTTTCATCGCTTCAAGCACAACTTTATAATATTCTTTCTGTTCGTTTGCTGTTATAACAATAGATTTATCATAACCATATCTCTCTGTCTTTATTTTTGCTAAAGCTAAGTCCTTCGCTTCATAAGTTGGGAGTTTATCTGAATTTAAAAACACTCTTGTATGAAGTCCGAAATTTTCTCCTCTAAAAATTACAGCGCCGTCACTTTCTTCAAATATTTTTCCGACATTTTCTTCAACAAGCTTCTTACCTATTGGACTAGCTTCACTTTCAAAGAAATACTCATCAAATTTAGTTCCTAGTTTCCCATAAATCTCTTCAAAATGTTCTAGAGATGACTTTCTTCCATCTTCGTACAAATTATTTATTTCTTCATCATTTTTATTGTATATTTTTTTATTTATTTCTTTTATTTCTTCTTCGTGGTCTTCATAATTCTGCGCTCCGTATGCATAAGCCTTTCCCCACTGCAGTTCAGGATTTTTTTGCTTACCAAATATCGCTTTTGCAACATGAAGTCCTACATCCCCTTGGTAGTTTGCATGCATAACCTCTGCACCAGAGAATTCTACAATTCGCGAGATTGATTCACCTATAGCGTTGCTCATCAGATGTCCAATGTGGAATTCTTTGAAAGGATTTGGGTCTGTGTACTCAACAATTGTTTTTTCATCCTTAAGAGAGTTGTTACTTCCCCATTTATCTTTCGTTTTTATAATTTCATTTAGATTTTCAGCAAAAAATTCTTTTGATAAATAGAAATTTATAAATCCGTTTCCTGCAACTTCTATTTTCTCAATTAATTTATCCTCTTTGAGATTATCTATAATTTCCTGTGCTAATTCTTTTGGATTTTTATTCACTTCTTTTGCAAGAGTCATAGCGACATTGGTAGAATAATCTCCATGTGTCAAATCCACCGGATGTTCCAAGTGAATTTCGCTAGTTTCAAGAGATAGAGCTGAAACTGCCTCTTTTATCGCTTTCTTAAGCTGTTCTCTAATCATTGGTCTATTATACAAATAAACGCCTAAAACTGCTATTTTAGGCGTTTAATAAGGCTAAAATGAGTCAGGGATGGGGAATTGTTTGGAGAGCTCCCCAACTTCATCTGCAATCTTCTGCTTTTTATTTTCATCATTCTTGTTCTCAAGTGCATCAAGCATTAGGTTTGCAATAAGCTCACATTCTTTTTCTTTTAGTCCTCGTGTTGTAACAGCAGGAGTACCGAAGCGAATTCCAGATGGATCCTTCGCTGAACGCTCATCGTCAGCAATAACATTCATATTAACCGTAATGCCGATACTCTCAAGTATTTCCTGTGCTTCCTTCCCAGTTACGCCGAATGAACTATGAACATCTGTAAGAATCATATGGTTTGAGGTTCCACCTGCGATCATTCGTATATTTCTTTTCTTTAATACTTCCTCTATTGCTTTTGCGTTTTTCAAAATTTGTTTTGTGTACTCTTGAAATTCTGGTTGCAATGCTTCTTTAAAACAAATTGCTTTTGCGGCAATCATATTCATATGTGGTCCGCCTTGGATACCGGGGAATACTGCTTTATCAATTTTTTCTGCTAACTCTTTGCTTTTGCGAATTAAAATTAATCCTCCGCGCGGACCACGAAGTGATTTGTGTGTTGTTGTGGTGATAATATCAAAACCGGCGTCAAACGGATTAGGGAGTGCATCCCCTGCAATCATTCCCGCGATATGCGCTATGTCTGCCATAGCATATGCTCCAACCTCGCGTGAGATTGTGACAAATTTTTCATAATCAAGTTCCCTTGTGTACGCAGAGAAGCCTGCGACAATAATTTTTGGTTTGTGCTCACGCGCTAAAGAAAGAAGTTTATCATAATCAATCTCGCCTGTATTAATGTTTTTCATTTTGTAATGAACAAATTTAAAAATTTTTGAAAGAGCAAATCCAGAATGCCCGTGTGTTAAGTGTCCGCCGTGCGATAAGTCCATCGCAAGAATTGTGTCTCCCTTATCTGCGAGTGCAAAGTAAGTTGCGATGTTCGCAGGATCGCCGGAGAGTGGTTGAACGTTTGCATATTTGCATCCGAAAAGTTTAGTAGCTCGTTCAATCGCAATCCTCTCAACAGAATCTGTGAATTCCTGCCCAGAGTAATAGCGCTTCCCGGGGTATCCTTCAGAGTATTTGTTACTAAGAACAGAGCCACTCGCCTGCCTCACAGCACGTGATACATAGTTCTCAGATGGAATGAGATTGATAGTCTCTTTCTGCCGTTTCTCCTCGCCAGAAATCGCTTTATAAATCTCTTCATCCTCCTTTTTTATAAAATCTAAATCCTCGTGTTCCATAATGTGCAAGTATAACACGATGGAACAATAAAAAAATCCCCCCAAACTGTACTGTGAGCTTGAGGGGAAAATTAAAATTCAAAATAAGTTTCTTGTATCTGCCGCTGTCGGTCCTTTCTGTTTCCGATAAAGTGATTTTTTTCTTTTGTCATATGGTGTTTCGGCAGGAGAAGATAAGTACTCACAAGCAATCTGGCAAATATACATATTGGGATAAATTGCAATAGCTATATTGGATTGATTGCTAATCTCAAGTGTAATATTTCCTTCAAACCCAGGATCGATAAATCCTGCCGTATGAACTAATATGCCCATTCTCGCGAGTGAACTTTTTCCTTCAACTCTGACGACCATGTCATCAGGAACTTTAATCCATTCAACCGTACTGGCAATGACAAAATTGTTCGGGTGTAGTACAAAATGTTCCTTTTTTCTCAACTTAATAGTCTTTGTAAAATCTTTTGGCAATTTTTCTCTGATGTCCAACAAGCTTTGCTTCTCAGTATTAAATACTTTAAAAACATCGTTTAATTTTAAGTCAATAGAGGCAGGTCCAATCTGGTCAGCCGTAAGATCGGGATTAAATACAAGCTCTTTTTTTCTTATAGACATCTTTATGTCTCTGTCAGATAAAACCATTTAAATCCTCCCTTTTCTGAAATATTGAATTTTAAATAACGAAAACCTCCTCATACCTTACGGCATGAGGAGTCAAAAGTCAAACATATCTTAATCTATATTAGACACCAATTCTTCTTTAATATACTTACTTTTTTCTAACTCTTTGAATTGCTTTTGGGTTAAAATAACGGCAATCTCATAGATAGTGCTTTTGACTTCTAAACCAGGATAATCTGTTGAATCATATGTTTCTATCTTTGTGCCCTCATCCTCATAATGATTATGGTAGTTAAGAGAACTGTGAATATTAAGTTTTTCAGTAAATACTCTATGTAGAGCTATTTTCGGATTTTCATGGTAATAGATTTTTTCAATCAAATAATTCTTTTTCTCTTGTCCATCAACAGAAATATGTACTGTAGAGTTGTTGTGAAAAACAAATATCCTAACCATAGAAATTCCATAGTAAATGTTACTTCCTAAAATAATAAGCTCGCAATCTCCATTATTTATCTCATTAAAAAGATCTTCTATTCCTTTACCAAAACGATCAACCGATATCTCAAAACTTGTAAGCAAGCTCCCTAGTACTGAAGTAGTAAACATTCAACACCTACCTTTCTTTCAATAAGTTTCAAAATTTTATTCTGAGCATATCTTATAGCATTCAATACAAAAGTCAATAAAAAACCACAAGTCAAACCCGTGATTTTTATATTTTAGATATCCGTCTCAATCCCCATACTTCTCGCTGTACCTGCGATTATTTTGGCTCCTTGTTCTGGGTCGTTGGTGTTTAGATCTGGAAGTTTTTTGGTAGCTATATCTACAAGCTGCTGTTTTGTCGCTTTTCCAACTTTACTTACCAAGTTCTTGCCAGAGCCCTTGTCTTTACCAAGTGCTTTAAGAAGTAGTCGTGACGCAGGAGGAGTTTTAAGTACAAAATCAAAACTTCTGTCTTCGTACACAGAAATCTCAACAGGAATAATATCTCCCATCATCTCTTTCGTTGCATCGTTGAATTTTGTTACAAATTCCCCAATGTTAATCCCAGCTTGCCCGAGCGCGGGACCGATAGGTGGAGCAGGGTTTGCATTTCCGGCTGGAATTTGTAACTTCATTTTTTTTTCTACTTTCTTTGCCATAGTATTTTATTAAATCTTTTTAACCTGAAGGAAGTCCAACTCAACAGGAGTTTCTCTTCCAAACATTGATACAAGAACTTTTATCTTACCTCTGTCCTCATCAACTTCCCCTATCTTCCCATCAAGCTCCTTGAACGGTCCGTCTATTATAGTTACAGCATCTCCAACTGCAAGTTCTATCTTGTGCTTTGCAGTACCAGACTCCATTCTGCTCAAAAGTACATCAAGTTCTTCCTTCAAAAGTGGAACAGGATGAACTCCAGAACCAACGAACCCAGTAACACGCGGAGTGTTCCTGACAACATACCATGAGTCATCATCAACAACCATATCAACAAGCACGTAGCCGGGATATATTTTGTCATCCTCTTCAACGCGCTTACCTGCTTTTATTTTTATTTTTTTCTCTGTAGGAACGATAACATCAAATATCTTGTCTTCCATTCCAAGAGACTCTATACGTTGTTTCAAGTTGCGCATAACCGCGTTCTCATAACCGGAGTAAGTATGGATCGCGTACCAATTTCTTTTTTGTGCTATGTCTTGTTTCATAATTAAAGTACGAAGTTCTCAAGTAAAAATGTAAATATGAAATCAAAGAGCCCAAGAAAAGCTGCTGTGAAGAGTGAGATAGCTATAACAAGTATTGTGAATATAAAGGCCTGCCGCCTTGTCGGCCAGCTGACATGTTTGAGTTCTCCTTTTGTATCTTTAATATAATTTATTAGTCTCATGATTTTTTATTAAAAAACACCCTGCGGGTGTTATGTATATACTACTTATTTTAAAAAAATAGTCAAGAACGTGGCCAATGTCCGAAGACATTGGCCATAGATAGCTTAGTTAAACTGTGATTTCTTTATATTTTGAAAGATATTGTTTTACACTCTCTTCTGTCAGAGGAAGACCATCCTCAAACAGTTCTTTAATAAACGCGTCCGTAAAATCGGCAACTTTATCGGTGCTACATCCATGCTTGATAGCCGTCTTTGTAAACTTCCTGAATGTATCTCTCCCAACCTCTATTGATTTAAATTCGTTACCAATACGGCCAATCAAATTAGGCATAATTCATCTCCTTAAAAAGGTTTCTTGAAATCTGCATCTAGTATACCATTATCTGATTTCATATACAATACTTACATTAGATGTAATTTTATTCTCCCCAACTGGAATTTCAGGTGCTCCTCCGCCTACTGAATCAAGTGCAGCAATTTCTTTAAATGCAAATCTTGGAGAAAATGGTCTGCCTGATTCAGAAAAGCTAACTACTCGCACAAGTTTTACATCCAAATCCTTTGCAAGCTGTTTTGCTTTTTTCTGCGCGTCTTCAATTGCCTCCTTGCGCGCTTCTTCAAGTAAGTCCTCTTCGTCATCAATTGTAAACTCAAGCCCACTTATATTTGACGCTCCTCTCTCGCCAATTCCAGAAAGAACATCTCCAGCTTCCCCAGTATCACGAACTTTAACAGAAATACTTTGACTAACTTCAAAACCCTTTAGCACTCTCTCACCTCCTGGGGGACATATTTCAGTACTGCAGTTCTCTTTTATAAACTCATAGCGCGGATATACATTATAGTTTGTAGTTTTTATGTCAGTCTCTTTGATGTCACTCTTCTCAAGAAAAGAGATGATGCTGTTAATCCTCTGTGCTGCGATTTCCTGCGCATCAGCAACAGTGTTCTTCTCCTCAACAACTGAAAATGAAAATTCTGCGATGTCCGGCACCGCAAATACTTCTCCCTCGCCAGATACTGTAATTGTATTTGTAGCAGATACACCGCCACCAATAAATCTATACTCTTTAATAGAGTTTATTGTAATGACAATGAGGAAGATTGCGAGTATAAAAAGAACAAAAGAGAGCATTCTTTTAGCGCGCCCTCCTCCAAACCCGCAACAATGTCCGTGTGAGCCGTGGTCATTTATATCGTCATTCATAAGCAAAATTGATTAATTTATAATATTACTCGAATAATATACCTTCTTTAAACTTATGTCTATGCTATTATTTATATATGAATATCGTAACTATATATGCTTTTGGGAGCGTAATTATCGTAAGTTTGATTTCTCTTATAGGAGTATTTGCTCTTTCTCTGAATCAGAAATTTCTAAACAAGAGTGTCTTTTTGCTTGTCTCTCTTGCAGTTGGTGCACTTTTTGGTGATGCAATAATTCACCTCATACCCGAGGCGTTTGAGGGAATAGCAAATCCTGCAAGTGCCTCTTTGTTAATTCTTTCAGGGATTTTGACATTTCTTGTTCTTGAAAAATTCCTGCGCTGGCGTCATGCACACGGACATGAGTGTGATACGCAAGAGTGTCAGCACGGAATTGCCGCGCAAGATATAAAAACAAAACCTGTTGGCTCACTAATTGTCGCATCAGACTCTGTTCACAATCTTGTAGACGGGATAATTATAGGAGTGAGTTATTTGATAAGTATTGAAATAGGTATTGCAACCACACTTGCAATAATCCTGCACGAAATCCCACAAGAAATAAGTGACTTCGCTCTTTTACTTCACGCAGGCTTCACCAAAACAAAAGCGCTTTTGCTGAACTTCTTTTCTTCACTTTTTGCAATTGTGGGAGTTGGTATTGCTTTTATGTTTGGGTCAAATAGCGAAACGTTCGTACCGGCAATCATCGCATTCGCAGCTGGTGGCTTCCTCTACATTGCAGGCTCGGACCTTGTGCCAGAGCTCCACAAAACATCAGACTTTAAAAAATCATTCCAGCAATTCATCGCAATTATTTTAGGTATTGCAATAATGTTCGCACTCCTTGCATTTGAGATGTAAATTATTATATTTCTCTGTTTATTGCAGATTCAAGTCCTTTTTCATCATCAGTTCCTATGCGATAGATCTTTCCATTTTTCATTCTGATTTCAACTGCATCAAAGCCTGAGACATTGAAAATTATCATATACGGCCAGAACCAAAACCTTATACCCCATCCAAAATACCAATGATTTCTTACAGATTTTGCAGAAATTATTTCTTTAAGCGCAAACTTTTTCCAAAATATTCCATAACCAAATTTAATTCGCAGATAATTTTCATCAATTGTTACTTTAAGTGATGCAAAGGAAGTAAGGATAAATAAAACAAAAAGCATTATAATAAAAACAAAGGGCTCAAAATCAGCCTGTATTAAAACAAATCCAAACAGCAAAACAACAGCCAGTAAAACAAATATTATCAAATACCCAATTTGAGTATGTTGATATTTTTTTATAGTACTTTTCTTCATGACAAAACAAAGTGGGGTGCTCATCGGGAATTGAACCCGAATTAAGTGGGGCGATATAAGGGATTTGCACCCTTTCTGCATCCTCCACAGGGATGAGTGCTACTATTACACCAATACCGCCATGAATTTCTTCATTTCTACAATATCACAATGGCCCAATACTTGCATCACCTAGGATCCTAATTATTTATAGTCAGGTGATTCTTCTTCTACATTAGAGAGGTAGCTTGAAAGTCGAGCGAGTGCATATAGTACACTTGAAAGACGGTTGAGATATTCAAGTGTGGATTTGCCTATTCCCACCACGCCCTCCTCATGTACTGCGACGACTCTCCTCTCGGCACATCGCGCGAGTGTTCGTGCAAAGTCAAACATCGCAGAGAACTCGCACCCGCCTGAGATAAAGAAGCTTTCTACTTTGGGAATTTGTTTCTCTATGTCATCAACAATGTTTTCAAGGTCTTTAACTTTATTTTCAGAGATTGATTCTGTCGCTCCTGCAAGTTCTGCTTGAACGATAAAAAGATTTTTCTGAATATCGTGAATGATTTTCTCAAATGAAGGCTCGAGCTCTTTTGTTTTAACCTTGCAAAGTCCTAAATATGAATTCACCTCATCCATCGCACCAAGCGCTTCCGCAATAGTAGAACTTTTAGAAATCCTTTGGTCGCACCCAAAAGTTTTAGTTGTTCCATTGTCTCCTTTTCTTGTGTAAAGCATCAGTTTATTATAGCAAATTAAAAAGCTTACATACTAGAGTTAAAGTATGTAAGCTTCAAAACCAAATCTTTTTTAGTTTATTTATTACCGATCTGCCTTCAACATTTGCACTTGTAACACCTTCATGATCTATTGTTTTGTCATGACAGTGAGATATTTCTTCCTCTTTTTTATTTTTATTACAATCTGATTTTTCTACTTTTTTATTATTCTTTTTCACGCACAACCTCCATTCAAAAAATTACAATTGTCTCGCAAAAGATTACCACAAATTAAAAATATTGCAATGTGCCCAGGAGAGGACTTGCACCTCCACGTCCTTACGAACATACGGCCCTCAACCGTACCTGTCTACTAGTTTCAGCACCTGGGCTTATAACGTCAAATCTATTATGCCTAAAGCTTTTTCTATTTTCAAGCGTTTACGATATAGACACGTCACATTTTTATTATAATAAATTTTCTTTAACAATTTTATAGATTCATTTTTCGCATATTTCAACTGATAAATACTATGATCTCCGGATCTATTTATATGGCCTTTTATTTTTATTTTTTTGTTCAGCTCTTTTTGAATCCAATTAATATGCTCTTTACTTGCCGAAATAAAAACTGTGTAAAACATATAACTTCTTTTCCAGCGTTTATCCCAATACGAATAAAAGCAACCATCTCCATCTAAATGTCCTCTTAGAAAGTCAAAAATATATTTAGACGGTATATCAAGCTCGCCAATAGTTTTAGTCTTCGCAGGAGTCATCCCTATTCCCAAAAGAAACTTATATAAGTTTACACTTCCAAATTGAATGCGAGTTATTTTTTTATTGGTATGTCCAGATGTTTTGTGACCAATCTTTACATTAATTTTTAGACAGTTCATAAAATTTATAAGTTGATCCCTGTCTTTAGAAGTAAGATCAAAATGTCTACCGTCAGAAGACATACTTCCATCAGTGGTCATAAGTCCTATAGCATAAGCAAAATTAGGTGACCATTTTATATCAATTTTATTTCTTTTCATTCTTTTTTCAGTAATATACTTTCCCATATATAAATATTATCAAAAATATATAATCTGCTCAAGCAAATAGCGTATACCACTGTGTATAAACAAAAAAACAGCGTGTATTGCTGTTTTTTATTTCTTCTCTTCCGTCTTTTCTTCAATTTTTTCTTCTACTTTCTCGTCTTTTACTTCTTCTTTTGGTGTTTCTTCCCCGCCCTGACTCGCGTCAGTCGAGGCAGGTTTAACTTCTGTTTCTTCCGCCTTCGCATCAGCTTCGGCGGACACGTCTTCTGCTTTTGTTTCAGCTTCGTCTTTCTTGTTCTCTTCCTCTGTGTCACTTACTGTTTGTAGATTAACCATGCTCATATGACGCATCTGTCGTTTGATTTCCTTAGCTGCTTTCTCGCGAATATGGTAAAGTTTTGCACGTCGTACTTTTGAACGTTTAATAATTTCAATTTTATCAATCACCGGAGAATAAAGCGGGAAAATCTTCTCAACTCCTACTCCACTTGCAACTCTTCTCACTGTAAAAGTTGCTCCTGCCTCACTACCGTGTTTTCTTGCAAGCACAAGGCCTTCAAACGCCTGTAGGCGCGTTTTACCTTTTTCCTGAATCTTCTGCCACACACGGACAGTATCTCCAGCTTTAACGCCGAGTTTTTTTCTGCTCTCCATATTCACAGGAGATATTTTGATTGATGTGGTCTCTACTGTAGCCATAATAGGTGATACTTTAACACAGAGAGTGTTAATTAGCAATTATCTCAAGCGCTTTTTCAAAGTCCTGCGGAAGCTCCGCTTCTGCGGTAATAATCTCCCCATTTTGGAGTTTAAATGAAAGTGTTCTTGCGTGGAGTGCAAGACGCTTAAATCCAAGTCCACACTCTCTTTTAGGCGCATATATCTTGTCACACACAACTTGGTTGTCTATTGCCTTGAAGTGCACTCGGATCTGGTGAGTACGTCCAGTTTTAGGAATTACTTCAACATATGCAAAATCTTTGTTTTCTTTAAGAACTTTATATTGTGTCAGGGCTTCACGAAGCTCACCACGCGCGCCGTGCTGTGCTGACCATTGTTTGAAATCGCTTTTACTTCTACCAATCGGCAAATCAATTACCCCACTTTTGTCTTTAAGTGTTCCATATAGAAACGCATTGTATGTTTTTGTTATTTTTCTTTCTTGAAATTGTTTTTTAAGATTTAAAAATGAATCTTGCGTCTTTGCAATTACAATCACACCAGATGTTTCCCTGTCCAGCCGATGCACGATTCCTGGACGGGCAATCTCCTTTCCGTCATATACTGCTGGTTCGCCCACGCCTTCAACTTCTGGATAATTCTCAAGTATAAAATCAACAAGTGTTGGCTCGTCTGTCTTTCCATCAGAATGCACAACAAGCCCTATAGGTTTGTTTAGTATAACCACTTCTTCATTTTCAAAAATAATTTTTATGTCCATATTATTTTAAAATCAGTAAATTTCTCCTTTATTTCCATCCACTTTACATCAATATCACTTACTTTAGCAAATGTTGGTCCTTTTTTTAACAATTCAATAAATTTATTTAATTTATCTTCATCCCCTTGAGCAACTACACGCACAGAACCATCCCCAAGATTTTTCACTACTCCAGTGAGTTCGAGCCTCTTTGCATATCTCCTTGCAAAATCACGAAACATGACCATCTGCACTCTGCCTTTTATATTAACTTCAATTTCTTTTTGCATAATTGGATTGTACCGCAAAATGTTGAAAAAAACATAATAATAAGTTAATCTTTCTGTACGAAGGGGGCGATTAGCTCAGTTGGTAGAGCAGCGCTTTTACACAGCGAAGGTCGGGGGTTCAAATCCCTCATCGCCCACCAAAATACATTAAACAAAAATACCCCAAAACAATGAGGTATTTTTGTTTAATGCGCCCCCGGCAGGAATCGAACCCGCATCGGGAGATTAGAAAACTCCTGTTCTATCCGTTGAACTACAGGGGCAATAAATATAAATGTAACAGCACTAGAGCGATGGGTCAATAACACTCGGTCTTTTCTCTTTCAGCTCTTTTATTTCATTCTCCATTGCATCAAAAGAATCAAGTGTCTCACTTAAAAGTTTCCTATCTATTGTATCTACAATAACTGTAATATCCTGTTCAACTTTAAATATATCACCTTCATTTATCTCCAAAAACAAATACCCACTGAAAGCTATAATGCCAATATTGAGTACTACAAACACAGCGATGATAATTCCCCATGTATATTTTGCATTTGAAATGTACGCAGATATACTTGTTCCAGGCTTTCTACTTTTCTTCTTGAAAATTTTTACAATGTTTTCTTTATTAATCATATTATTTGAGTTTTACTGCGGTAACACTGAAAAAGCCTTTCCACGGCTCAAGACTTTTGTCAATTTCTATATCTCTGTCTGAAATCTTTTCAAAATTCACCCTTTTTACATCAATTTTAAATGGAAGTTTTTCAAACATAGAAAGAAAATGGAACATTTCTACAAAACTCCCTCCCATTTTAAAATCAATATTGAGAAGTTCGTTAATTTTATCTTTATTAACAGCTTTTTCGTCTACAACACCTATGCTTACATTAGTAATTTCGACTTCAGCGTTTGATTCTATACCAAGATCTTCAATCATCTTAATAAAATTTATAATTTCGTCATCTGCAACAAAATATGAGTCGAGCTTCATTCTATCGTCTTGAGTGTCTTTTATAAGATATTTTACAGAACGGAGTTTAATTTCTTTCTGAAGAACACTGTCAACTTCATTTGTAAGTAAAGATACAGCATTATTCTTTTCCTTTATATTAAGAAACAACATAATGTAAGCAATAGACACAACAATTACTAGAACTATGGTGGTAAGAAGAATTTGTTTTGTTTTTGAAGAGTGTCCCATATTAGAAATTTCCAGTTATTTTTATTGAGAATTTAATGTCGCTGTCAGATGCAAGATTTGAAACAGGAAGTAATACGCCAGTAAACTGCGCTTCCCGCTCAAGAAGTTTTTTGAATTCGAGAAGTGGTTCTCGCGCATCTGCTTCTCCTGTTACTTGTATTTCTGGGATTGCATCTATTTGGCCTTTATTATAAAAAATCCCATTAATTCTTATGCCACTGGGTTTATTGCTCAGAACACTCTCAAAGAGATCTCTCAAAGTAATGTTTTTTTCATCAAACGAGAGTAGGTCAAGTTTTTCTTTTGTTTCAAACAAGATTGTGCTTGATACATCTTGTTCTCTTTTTGCAACTGACTCTTTTATAATATCTGAATGTTTTTTTGTCGCATTCTCCTTTGACTCTGATATAAAATACGACGGTATTAATTCTATTCCTCCAGTTAAAATTGTAAAAAACAAAAACATAAGAACTGTTATCACAACACGGAGTCTATACTCACTGTGTAATATCTTTTTATCATTTTGTGACAATAAGTTTCGCATATTAATTCATAATTAATTACTGTCTCTAAGTGCAAGTCCGATAGCCGTAGCGTATGAGAGCGACTGAAAACGATTCATTTCTGGTATAAAATCATCAAATGAAAAAGCGTTAGCCCAGACATTTCCGTGCTCTACAGGAATTTTAAGCGCTCCAGAGAGAAACTCCGGAAGACCTCTCAAGTTTGAATTTCCTCCACAGAGAATAATTTTCTCAATTGGTTTAACTCGATTTCCTTTTTCATCTACACGTGTCTTCCAATAACGATAATGTTTATCTATACCATCTTTAAGCGTCTCAGCAACACTTAAAAGTGCAGAGAACAGTTCTTTGTTGTCTTTACTTCCAATTAATCCTTCTTCATTTTTTATGCGAGCAACTTCCGTTTCAGACACAGAAAGATATTGCATAATTGCTTTTGAAAGACCTTCTTCCTCAACTTCAAGTGTTGAGGTGAAAGTAAGAACACCATCGCTCACTATCGCAAGACCTGTTCTCATTTTTCCAAAGCTGACAATCATATATGTCCCGTCGTCTCCTTCCCTTATTACAGCTCTTGAGATTGCCTGCGCTTCAATCTCAAAAGATAATGGAATCATCCCTGCTTCTCTGAAAGCGGTCGTATATTTTGTAATGGTATTTTTAGGATACACAGCAACACTAACATCAGTATGCTTCTCTGAATCCTGTTTGTTGATAATTTCATAATCAAAAACAGATTCTTTCGGAGAAAGCGGTACATGCTCTTCTAATTTGAATTCAATAATGCTTCTTATCTGATCTTCTTTCGCATCTTCCGGAATATGAGTTTGAAACAGATAAACTTTTTCCTCTGGAAGTGAGGCACGGATAGATTCTATATCGTTTTCTTCTTTTATCTTTTTGAGTTCTTCTGAAAGCTTTTCCACATTCTGTATCTCACCATTTAAAACTAATCCTGACGGTATCTTTTGCTCACCAAATTTGGAGAGTATTTTGCCCTCTTTACTATTCTTGAGTTCAACAAATCTTATTGAATCATCGGATATGTCAATTCCGACAGCTGGCATCGCCAAAAATTTCGGAACAGGAAAAAGCCCGGCAAATATTCCTTTTGTTTTTACAGAATCCATTGCTTTTATTATATCCCGTCGTCTATTTTATTAAAAGAGATTCATTGTAACAATAAATATTATGACGCCAATTGCAAAAAGAAAGGTTAAAATGTTGAAATATTTGAATGCAAACTTGCTCATATCGTCCCCGAAGGCTTTCATAATGTAGCCAACTGCAAAAAAACGTAGTAAGCGAGATGCAATTGACGCAACTACAAATATTAGAAAACTTACGCCGAAAAACCCTGCGGAAATTGTGAAAATTTTGTAAGGAATTGGAGTAAAACCGGCAATAAAAATCGCCCAAAATGCGTTTTGCATAAATAATTCCTGAGTAATTGTAAGATATTGTTCAAGATTATATGTATTAATCAAAAACTGTCCTACACTGTCAAAAAGAAGATACCCTATTACAAAACCAAATACTCCTCCAAGAACTGATCCTACTGTTGTTATAAACGAATAGTATATCCACTTATGTCCTTGGCGAGAACCTAGAATAGCGATAAGTAGAAAATCAGAGGGAATAGGGAAAAAGGACGCCTCTGCAAATGAAATTAAAAACAGCCACCATTTCGCATTTGGGGAATCTGCATGTTTTACCATCCAGTTACGAAGCTTTATTTTAAGACGAGTCATTTTTATTTCTTTTATCTAAAAAACTTTGAAGTATAAGAGCTGCCGCTGATGCATCTGTCATCTTATCCTCCCCCTGAATACTTTTTGCCTGATGTGATGTTAAAAATTCTGGTTCAAAATTGATTGGTAAAGAAAATTTTTCTTCAAGCACTCCCGCAAAATTTTTAATATCTTTCATTACAGGATTCTCCTGCCCTTTATAATTAATTGATTCTCCAATTACTATCTCTGAAATTTTTTCTTTTTTTATAATTTCTTCAATATTTTCTAATAAACTCTTGTTATTGTCTATAACAAGTTTTGGAAGGGCAAAGTTGCCGTCTCCACCAGAAATAGCGATGCCAATTTTTTTAGTACCAAAATCAACACCTAAGATTTTTTTTGAAAGATTTCTCATATAAACATCGCAAATAATATAAAAGCTATTATTAGTGCAGAGACAACCATTAAAAATATTTTCATAAATTCGTTCATTCAAATAGCATATCATAAAACTTGTTTTGATTAACAATCTGTTTTAAGATAATGAATATTGGAGAGGTGGCTCGAGTGGTTGAAGGCGGCTGTCTTGAAAACAGCTAAGGGGGAAACTCCTTCGAGGGTTCGAATCCCTCCCTCTCCGC
>MPMA02046688.1_pt1 | contig 46593 bp, 36 predicted proteins | sample 1617361 | NCBI WGS metagenome assembly MPMA02 (sample SAMN05944807, study PRJNA350692) | marine metagenome | biome: marine; feature: ODZ; material: water; isolation source: 180 m water sample filtered on 0.2 um supor filter | place: Pacific Ocean | collected 2012-04-08 | depth 180m m | reverse complement strand
CAGAGGCTGCTCCACGGAACTCCCCGGCGTTGGCTCCAATGCCTTTGTCGATGTCGGAAGTACAGGGGGCTCTGGAGAGGGCAGCGATGGAGGTAGTTCTTGAGACTGAGGTCGGTCGCGGACGGCATCAACATCGGAAAGAGCAGGCTTCGGAGCAACGACCGCCTTCTGTTTCGGATTTGGAGTTGGAACTGCTGCGGGTGTTTCTGAACGGTGAATCACTTGCCAGCCCGGCCACCAACTGCCCCCCCACCACCAATAGCATGCAAGCCCTCCGACCATCACCAGAAGCACGAGCCAAACCACTGCCATGACCCGATTGTTGCTCGATGGAGCGACGATGGTTCGCGAACGATCGGATGGCGGCGAGGATTCACAGGCATAAGGATCGGCCTCTCGCAGCGGCGGCAGTGTGACGATTCCGCAGGTACCACAACCTTCCGCCAGTGATTGATCAATCTGACGAAGCGGTTGACCGATCGCCGAAGCACCAACCCCGACCGTGAGCACGTCCATGTCGGGAATGACCCGCCCCAATCCCAAGCCCCAACGCAGTTCGCCAGCATCTGCGTCAGAGAGTCTTGACACCATCGACATCAAAACTCCATTGGTGGCAGCGTCCGCTCGAAGCAAGACCGGACGAGGGCCGTCGCGCACCATGCACGCAAGTGCCAAAGCACTCTGTGACGGCGGCGAGCGGTCGAAGACATCTGTGCTCACCGCCAGGGGAGCCCCCCGCTCAAATGCCTGATTCTTCCAGATCGCCGGCGTCGTGAGCAAGCGGGGCAACTCGTGCCTCGCCTCGAGTAGCCATTCGCTGAGGTTGAAAATGAGCGTGCGGAACTGAATGGTCCTCCGCCCCACATCATCGATGCCACCAGCCACACACCGAGTCAACGCAACCCGCCCGCTCGGCAGTGGTCGGCACACGACAACGAGGTATTCCTCCAGCCGTTCGGCACGGCCGCCTGCGGGCAGTCCGACATCGAGCCCGGTGATGGCCGCTCTCTCCGCTGGGGACACATCTGGCGAGGCGGCCAAGTGGCTGTAGCCCCGCTCAGATCCCAGCAGATGAGTGCCGGCCATCATGGAGGAGTTCCAGCGGATGGATGCCGCGGTATCGCGGCCTCATGCAGTGGGGGTGACTCCGGCATCACCGGCGGCTCGATCGGTTCTTCCGCAACGGGTGGTGTTTCGTCGGCGATGACGGGCTCCACCGGCGACGGTGGCTCACTTGGTGACGAAGCACCCTTGAACGCCCCGGCACTGACCAGTACTGATAATCCGACCAAGATCAAACCCAACACGGCAGCCCCGATCCAAAAACCGATCCATCGCTGCCGCGAGCGTTGGGCTACTTGGCGATCCAATCTCTCGGCTTCGTGTTGCTGCCGGAGACGCGCCGTTTCGACGCGGCGCTGCTCGGCGGCTTCAATCTGCCTGCCGACATGCTTCATGCAGTACTTCACGGCATCAAGTAGTCCGGCGGGCTCGTACTGCGTGTTGGGTATCGGCCTCCCGACCGCGTCGAGCCGAGTTCGGACGGCGGCGGTTGCGAACATCCGCATGCGGCCGCCATACCTGACGAGATTTGGCAGGTACTTCTCGACAAATCCACGGGCGCCTCCTGCATCCTGCACAATCCCAAGATGCTCATCGCACTTGGTCAGTGCGACTGCGATGGGCACCTTGTCGTCGCCGGAAACACGCCGAATGCGTTCGACCGCCTGCACCATGCCATAGTCATCGTCTACAACTTCAGAAGCCTCTCCCCCATGCACATTGCTCGGATCGATCAGCAGAATGACCGCAGCGGCATGATCGACGTGATCGATCAAATTGTCGGACTGTTCATCGCCGCCGCCTTCGACGAAGGCTCGGCGAAAAACTTCGCCCGGATAATCCAACATCACCATCGTCGTATGCTGTCCCTGCCAACTGACATCGACACCACTGCTGAGCGAACCAGCCGTAGCCGCTGGCCACAAACCCTCCTTCAACTGATCGACCATGTCCATGCAGATCTCATGCAGCGCCCCGTCCACGGCCCGCATGTGCAGGCCCTGACCGCCACGCCACGCCTGCTCATAGAGTCTTGAAAGAAAAACTGTCTTGCCCGCCTTTCGGCGACCAAGCATGAGAATTCGATCCCGCACAGGAGCCTCCTTCAACTCAGGCGGCTCGAACTTGGCTGGATATGGATGCATCGTAGACCTCCACGGACCGATCCCGGATCTGCCCGGGGATGATCAAGCCTACTCGCTGCGAGGATGTGACGCCGTGTAATTCGGCGCTTCCTTGGTGATCTGAATGTCGTGCGCGTGCGATTCGACCAGCGCTGCATTGCTGACGCGGACGAATTGGGCTCGCTGCTGAAGTTCTTCAACCGATCGGCATCCGCAGTAGCCCATGGCGGCCCTGAGGCCGCCGATCATCTGGTGGACGAAATCGCCAAGTGCCCCGCGATACGGAACGCGCCCCTCGACACCTTCGGGCACAAACTTTGTCCGGTCGGTGTCAGCCTGTCCATACCGATCCGCAGACCCCTGCCCCATGGCGCCGATGCTGCCCATACCGCGGTAGGTCTTGTATCGCCGGCCACCATGCAGCACCAATTCGCCGGGACTCTCTTCAAGGCCGGCCAGCAGCGAGCCGAGCATGACTGAACTGGCCCCAAACCCGATGGCCTTGGGAACATCGCCGCTCTGCCTGATACCTCCGTCGGCAATGACTGGAACACCATGAGACTGGGCTGCCATGCAGGCATTGGCAATCGCGGTGAGTTGCGGCACGCCCACACCGCTGACGATACGGGTCGTACAGATGGAGCCCGGACCGATGCCGACCTTCACAGCGTCGGCACCCGCTTCGATCAGGTCATCGGCAGCCTTGCCAGTGGCGATGTTGCCCGCAATGACATCGATGTCATGCGCTGCCTTGATGTCGCGGACCGATTGCAGAACATTCTCGGAATGCCCGTGCGCCGTGTCCACCACCAGCACATCAACATCACTCTCAACCAGTGCCTGAACGCGATCCATCTGATGAACACCGACCGCAGCGCCGACTCGGAGCCGCCCACGCTCATCACGGCATGCGCGTGGGTGCCTGCGAACATTTTCGATATCCCGCATCGTGATCAGGCCGGCGAGTTGATCCTCCGGTCCGAGCAGTATGAGTTTCTCAACGCGGCCGCGGTTCATCAGCGACTCCGCTTCGGAAAGCGAAATACCGGGGCGGGCCGCCACCAGCCGTGGCCGAGGTGTCATCACATCGGCCACACGATCCTGCGGCGACTCGACGAAGTTGATGTCACGGCGAGTCAGAATGCCCGCAACCGTGCCGTGCCCGGAGCCATCTGCAGTGACCGGGAAGCCCGACACTTGCTGGGACTTCATGAGATCAATGGCGCGCTGGACCGTCTCATCCGGACTCAGCGTGATGGGGTCTGCGATGATGCCATTCTGACTCCGCTTGACCTTGGCCACCTCGGCTGCCTGCTCGCCGGGACTCAGGTTCTTGTGAACGATCCCGATCCCTCCCTCTTGGGCGATCGCAATCGCAAGCGCCGACTCGGTCACGGTGTCCATCGGCGCCGAAATCAGTGGCAACTCAAGCCGGATCCGTCGCGTCAACTGCGTGGACACATCGGCTTGGTCGGGCGTCAATTCGCTCCGCTGAGGCACCAGCAACACATCATCGAAGGTGATGCCTTCCGGTATCGATATCCGCTCCATCTTGGGATGATCCGGGCAATGGCGAATCCTGTCAAGGAGCCATGGTGGCCGATCCCCTCCAGCCATGGACGGTGTGGTACGATCAGGTCTTCCAATGACGCCCTTCAGAAGGGCATGCAAGGGAGGCCCCAGAGCCTCCGAGAAGGAGTTCTCGCTCGTGTCCACTGTGGCTTCAGACCATGCCCGCCTCGTTCACCATGTCCAAGGTACCGAACCGGGAGCCGGCCTGACGCAATTCCGCAAGTTCCTCAAAGCATGCATCAGCTATGCCGCGTCGGACCTGCACATCAAGGCCGATGGACCCCCTCGCATTCGCGTCCGAGGTGAGTTGCGGCCACTCGATACGACCAGCGTCACCCATGACGAAACCCATCAAATTGCCATGGATGTGCTTGACCAGTTCCAGTATGACGTGTTCGCCACGCACGGACAGATGGACATCGCATACGAGTACGACGACACCCATCGCTTCCGCGTCAACATCTTCATGAGCCGCGGCAAGGTGTCCTATGCCTGCCGACTCATCACCGCCGAAATCAAGCGGTTCGACGACTTGCATGTTCCGGAACTTCTTGGCGATATCGCACTGGCGGCCAGCGGACTGATTCTGTTTGCCGGCGTCACGGGAAGCGGGAAGAGCACATCGATTGCGGCGATGCTCCAACACGTCAATGAACAACGACGATGCCATATCGTCACGATCGAAGATCCCATCGAGTACATCTTTACCGAGTCCAAGGCCACAATCAATCAGCGGGAAGTTGGCATCGACTGCCTGAGTTTCAACGAGGCGCTACGGGCTCTGGTCCGTGAGGATCCGGATGTTGTGCTCGTCGGCGAGATGCGGGACAAGGAAACCTTCGAGGCCGCCATCCGCGCCGCCGAAACGGGACACGTTGTCTTCGGGACCATCCACGCATCATCGGCGTGGCAGACATTCGGCCGCATCTACGATCTCTTTGACGAAGGCGAAGTGCCGCAGATTCGCAAACTGCTCGCCTTCAACATGCGGGCCATCATCTATCAAAAACTGCTCAAGACCCTGCGCCCAGATACGACACCACGAATCCCCGCCCTCGAAATCCTGCTCGGCACCCCCGCTGTCCAGAAATACGTCCTTGAAGGCCGCGAAGGCGAACTGCTCGACATCATCAAGCAAAGCCGTGAAGAAGGCATGTTGGACTTCACTTCGGCCCTGGTTGAATTGGTGGAGCAAGAGTGGATTCACCACCGCGTTGCAATGGATGCCACACCAAAGCCCGAAGAACTCAAGATGCGCCTCAAGGGCATCTCCTGATCGGAATCGCACCCGGAATCGCCCCCCCCATGACTCTGCTCGCCGATGCCGTGTTTCTCCTGAGCCCTTGGAAACCCCTGTTGATCTGGGCATCCTTTGTCGCATGGGCCTGGCTGGTCGGCACGCGGCTGGATCCCGACGCTCGCGCACTTCGGCTCGATGCCACCAAGTGGGACCTCATCCATCTCATCACAGCAATCATCAGCCTCAGCGTGATGCTGTTTGCTGGCATGTTCTACATTTCATGGTTCATCGGCCTCGCGGTGATGCTCATCCCCATTCTGGTCTACTGGAAGGTTCGCAACGGCAGTGTCGCCGAAGAGCGGCGATTCAGGTTGTTCGCCGGCAAGCCTGCCAGTGCCGAGGATGTGAAGGCAAAGCGGCCAAAGCGGCGGAAAAAGCAAGGCGCCACGCTGGTATTCGACGGACCCGAGGGCGAGTTCCCCATTCCGGACAAGGATGATGAACTGCTTGATACCTATCTGCAGTTGGAAGCCCTGATCCAGCCCGCTCTCGAGAAACGCGCCGCTCGCATCGATATTGCGCTCGGGAGCGGCGGCTTGGCCTCGGCCATTGTGGCCAATACCATTCGCATCAAGCAGGACGCCCTTGGAGCAAAAGAAGGCAGCCAAGTTGTCAACCTGCTCAAGCAGATCGCGGGGCTTGATCTCTCCGAAACCCGGCGTCATCAAGTCAGCGAGTTTACGCTGAGCACCCCAGAGAGCCGCCACACGGTCACGGTGACGATCACCGGGTCGACCAAGGGGCAGGTTGTCAGGCTCGACATCGATCAGGCTGATTCTCTCCTGATGCCGATTGACGCGATCGGATTACTCCCCGACCAACTGGCCGAGATTGTCAAATTCGTCGAACCACACAACCGCCACGGCATCGTGTTGATCACCTCGCCACAGGGGCAGGGGCTCACCACCACCGGCTTCTCGCTGATCTCACAGCACGACGCGTACACGAGCAACCTCAAGATACTCGAACATCGAACAATCAAACGGATTGAGGGCGTGGATCACGTGGAGTGGGCCTCCTCGAACCCTGATCTCGACTTTGCGACGAACCTGCAGTCCATCCTGCGTCGTGATCCCGATGTGGTGCTGGCTGAAGTGCCGAATTCCGACACGGCGCAGATCGCAGCCCGCGCAGGTCGGGATGGTGCCATGCAGTATCTGACCTTCAATGCCGACAGCGCGGCTGTGGCCATCCGAGAGTGGTGCCGCTTGGTAGGCGAAGTGGATCAAGCCACCAAGCCGCTCAGAGCGGTGCTTTGCCAGCGCCTAGCCCGCGTACTATGCCCCGACTGTAAGCAGGCGTACACGCCGGATGATCCGAAAAAATTCCGGCTTCCCGAGGGAACGACGCTCTACAAAGCCAGCGGGCAGGTCCAAGTCCGCAACCGTGTCGAGGACTGTCCGACCTGCCTCGGGGACGGATACACCGGTGTTACCGGGATCTTCGAAGTGTTTGTGATCGATGAGGAGTGCCGACAGATCCTCGCCTCGGGTGATCTGAAGGCGGCCATGATGCAGGCACGCCGCAACAAGATGCTGCTGCTTCAAGAGGTCGGCTTGCAGCGTGCTGCAACAGGCATCACATCGATCGAGGAGATCCTTCGCGTCCTCGGTGGAAATTCTGGAAAGGCCACCCAACAGTAGCGCTAGACCGAGAATACGACTTACCAATGTCCATACTTGACATCATCATCATCATCCTGATCGGCCTCATCGCCTACTGGTGGGCAAACCAAGGTTTCCTCAGCGGACTGCTGCATCTGGTCTGCGTGATCACCGCAGGCGCGTTAGCACTTGCTTGGTGGGAACCGATCGTGATCAATAACTTACTGAGCAAGTCCTGGTGGAGCGGCCTGATGCCGGGAACTATGCTGCTCGGAACCTTCCTCGTCGCGCTGGTCTTGCTGAGAATGGCCTCAGATAAACTTGCGTTCGGGAATACGCGGCTGCCCAGGCCGGTTGACATGGTGGGAGGGGGAATCCTTGGTGCGATCTCCGGCGTCTTGACAACCGGCCTGCTGCTGATCGGTATTGGATTCATCGACCAACCGCAGGAGATACTCGGCCACACTGGCTGGGCACGCGACCAAGAAGGCATCGTGGCACCGCCTGACAGCGGCCTCTGGCTGCCGGTGGACACATGGACGGCCAACTTCTTTGAACTGCTCAGCGTGGGCGCACTCCGTCCGGACCTCGGCGGACAACCGCTCGCAGACTGGAACCCAGATCTTGATCGTCAGGCCTCTCTGCTCCGCGATCGCAACACCGGTGCGGACCACAAATCCTTCGGCCAGATGATTCAGCCACCCGGCTCCGTCGAAATCGCCACGCCTACGGCAACCACCATCCCGGATGGCGGAGGAAGGGTCATGATGATTCCAATGCACTTCGAGGCAAGTGGAATGGACTTCGGGAAGAAACTCGCCTTGGCCTCCAGCCAATTGCGTCTAGTCGGTTCATCCAAGGGAGAAACAACGGTCATTCACCCCACATTCTGGGGTCAGTTATTCAAGCCAAATATTGCCAGAGCGGAGCGAGATTATCAGAGGAAGGTCGATGCCGGGGAAATGACCCAGCCCGAGATGGACACCGCTCTGGCCAAGTTTGAGAAGAAAGTTGCGAATTCTCCCAACCAGAAACTCCCCGGCCTTTTCGAGTTTGAAAGCAACGTTGCCTACATCACCGAGCCCGACGAAACCAAGGCTGACATTCGCCTGTTGTTCCTGATTCCAGACGATTTCGATGCCCGCTTCCTCCAGATTCGTGGCACACGGCTTGACCTCAATGAGCCGACTGAGCTCAATGAGCCGACTGAGGAAGACAACTGGAACATGTTCTGCACCCTGTCCGCCATCCCCGAGAAAACCGAAGGGCGTATGGACCCTTGGGGCGGCGATATCTCAGGGCAAGTGGACCAGCGTGGCAGACCCCCTCGTGGCCGACGACCGAGTCGGAGCGATCTCAAGGGCGACGTGACCTTCGACGAAGACACCGGTCGCATTGTCAGAGCAAATGCCGTTCGGTATCGCAACTCGTCGCGTGGTCAAGGCAAACTCGGCGTCAATGGATACGTGGTGCTCATTCAGGATCCTTACAGCAGAGGCGACGAGCCGAAAATGATATCGGATCCAGAACGCAACATCGTGAAGATCGAGGTCGGCCCCACGAGCAATGCCAACATCCTCGCAGCGTCTCGATTCGTCGGTGGAAATGGCAAAATCACGTTGACCGACACCGCCGGCGGCGAATATGCGCCTCGTGGCTTCGAACTCAGAGATGCCAACAACACCACCATCACCTTCAATATGCCAATTCGCACATGGAGTGACATCAATCACCGCCCACGCTTCGGCTCAGAGGACGTATTCTCGCTGATCTTCGTCCTTCCAGTAGGGGCCACCCTCGATCAACTTGAACTCGGAGATGAGGTGATCGGAAACTTTGTGAACATCGTGGTCGAGCCGCCGAGCACACGCTGACACTGCATGAGCCGGGAATCTGCACGAAACAGCAACTTGCGATTCCGAGTCGAGTAACGAGAGGCCCTACGCGACAGCGTCTTGTTGTTTCTCGAGCAACTGCTCGACCCAGTGGATGTCGAAGTCGTGCTCGACAAAGGGAGCGGATCCGAGAAGCCGTCGATGCAAGGGCAGCGTCGTCTTGATCGGGCCGATGCGGAACTCATCGATGGCACGCTTCATTTTCGCAATCGCCTCAGCGCGGTCGCAACCGTGCACGATGAGTTTGCCGATCATGGAGTCGTAGTTCGGAGGAATGCAGTAGCCGGGACGCACGTGGGTATCCACCCGCACACCGAAACCGCCTGCGGGCTGGAAGATTTCCACGAGGCCGGGCTGGGGCATGAAGTCTCGGTCTGGATCTTCGGCGTTGATGCGGCACTCGATGGCGTGGCCGCTGATCCGAACATCTTCCTGCTGGATTGACAGTGGCTCCCCCGCAGCGACGCGGATGCTCTCCTTAACAATGTCTACACCTGTGATCGCTTCGGTGACCGGATGTTCGACCTGCACGCGGGTATTGACTTCGAGCATGTAGAAGTGCTGTTGACGATCCATCAAGAACTCAACCGTCGCCGCCCCGCTGTACTTGGCGTTGCGAATGAGTGAGGCGGCAGACTCGCAGACACCATCACGGATCTTCGCATCTACGCCGGGGGCCGGGCCCTCTTCGATGAGTTTCTGGTGCCGCCGCTGGGAAGTGCAGTCGCGGTTGTAGAGATGCACTGCATGCCCATGCTTGTCACCAAGGCACTGCACCTCCACGTGCCGGGCATGCTCAAGAAACTTCTCCACGTAGACAGCGCCGTTTCCAAACGCCGCCGCCGCCTCCTGTCTTGCCGCAGCGAGTCCATCGGCGAGTTCATCGTCGTTGCGGGCAATCCGCATGCCACGACCCCCACCGCCCGCTGCAGCCTTCACGATGACGGGATAGCCGATCTCACGAGCAACCTCCATCGCTTCGGCTGGTTTCTCAATCGCCTCTTCGCTTCCCGGAAAGACAGGTGTGCCGGCCTCGCGGGCCATCCGCTTGCAGGAGATCTTGTCACCGAGCAGCGCCATTGCCTCAGGGCTCGGACCGATGAACTCGATATTGCAGTCGCGACAGACCTCTGCGAATTCCGCGTTCTCGGCAAGGAAGCCGTAGCCGGGGTGAATGGCGTCGGCATGCATCGTCTCTGCGGCTGAAATGATTCGATCGGCCCGCAGGTAGGACTCCGAAGAGGGCCCCGGCCCGATGCACACGGTATGGTCGGCCTGCTCGAGCCAAGGGCCGTGACGATCGGCTTGCGAAAACACACAGACGGTCTCGCAGCCGAGTTCCTTGGCGGCCCGAATGATTCGCAGGGCAATTTCGCCGCGATTGGCGATGAGGATGCGTTCAAACATGGAGTTCGCCTCAGGCTGGCCGAACCAGCATTAGTTCCTGTCCGAATTCGACCGCATCGCCATTCTTGACGAGAATCTTCTCGATCGTGCCGCCGATCTCGCTCTTGATCTCATTGAAGATCTTCATGGCCTCGATCAGGCACACGACATCGCCTTCGGCAAGCGTGCTACCGACAGCCACAAATGGATCCGCGTCGGGTGAGGCGGCCGAATAGAACGTACCCACCATCGGGCTCTCGATGGCAACGAGTCCTCCGCGATCCGTCGGGACATTGCCCGGTGTTGCCGCAGGCTCGGCAGGCGTGGCCGCTGAAACCATCGGTGGCGGCGAAGTGACCGCAGGTGGCGCCTGCGGGGCAGACCAGTGGTTTGGTCGGTGCAGCGTGACCTGCTCCTCACTGTCTCGCAAATCCATTTCGGTGAGATCGTTCTGCACCATCAACTTCACGAGTTCCTTGAGTTTGCGAATGTCGATCATCATGCCGTCCCTTCTTGTGGAAGCGCCAAAATGGCGCCCGACAGGCTTGAATCAAGATCTTTGGAAAGTACTCGCGGACCGCCGTCCGTCACGAGAATGTCGTCTTCGATGCGAACGCCACCAATACCGGGCAGATAGATGCCCGGCTCGATTGTGACGACCATGCCGGCCTCAAGTGGCACGTGCTCGCCGGCCCGACCGAGAAAGGGTCGCTCGTGTACGTCACGACCGAGGCCGTGCCCGACACCGTGCGCAAACTGCTCGCCATGGCCAGCCGCATCGATGATCTCCCGTGCGGCGGCGTCCACATCCCCCGTCATCGTGCCCACCGTGCACGCATCAATGGCAGCGCGGTTTGCTTCTGCCACCACGGTGTAAATTCGCCTCATTTCATCGCTGGGTTCACCAAGGAAGAACGTCCTCGTGAGATCGCTGCACAAACCATCGAACCGAGCACCCCAATCGATCAGCAGCACCCCGGGGCCAATCAAATCCCCACCGGGGACGTGATGAATCACACTGGCGTTTGCCCCGCTCCCAACGATGGGTTCGAAGGATTCAGACTCGGCCCCCCGCATGCGCATCTCGTAGATCAGTCTCGCCGCCACCTGTCCTTCGCTCATACCCAGCCGCAACTCCGGAAGTGTCGCATGCAGGGCCGCAACCTGAATGGCGATGGCCCGCTCGATCGTTTCAATTTCTTCGGAGCTCTTCCGCATCCGCAAGTGCGCAAGCAGACCACTGATCGGGACAAGTTCGGTGTCCTTGAGTTGTGCGGAGAGCCCGTCTCTGGCTTCCAGCGTCAGATGACCGGCCTGGACGCCCAATTCCCGCAGCCCCTCATCAGCCAGCACTTGGCCGATGTACTCGATCTGAGCCGGTCGGTTATGAATGGCCAGTTCGAAGCAGCCGTCCTCTTCCCAAGGTGCGAGATACTCCTCATACCGACGGTCGGAGACGAGGACGGCTCGGTCTGGAGTCACCAGAATGCGGGTATCGTGGCCAAAGCACCCGGCGATAAAGCGAACATCCTGCTCGCCATTGACGAGCATCGCCTGGACGCCCCGCTTCGTAAGACCATCACGAAGGCACGCCAGCCGCTCCGAAGTCAATGTCATGTCGCCAACGGCGGTCATAAGGGGTGGGAGTATAGCGATCTCGCCGGGTTCCTCCGCCATCGTGCGGCGATCATCGGCGATCGTGAAAGGATGGGGTCAGGTGTCCGACCCCTTTGGCGGCCCCAGCACTTCCTTCATGATGACGTACTCCCGCCAGCGGTTTCGCCTCCGGGGGCGAGAGGATGCCGCGATGGGATGCGGTTCCATCTCCAGTGGAGCCCTTCGCCGCGGCGGCATGTCCTTCGGTGGCGAGGTCCGCGGAGCGGGTTCCGCGGCTCGCTGCGGAGCGTTGAGAGGAAGACCGGTGTCTGGCGGAGAAGTCGCAGGCTTCACGGCTTTGGTCTTCGACGTTAATCCCCCACCCTTTTTCTTCTTCCTGGCTGCGCCGATCACGCTGCCCACGCCGGAAGCCAACAGCACGCCGAGAAAGACAAGGTCACCGATGTCCATGGGCAGAGTGTACGGGGCCAGGTGCCGCCCGGGGATTCTGCCCAAAGATAGTGATGTTGGGTAAAGATCTAGGCGGCACCTGATCCCTTCACCAGCCAGCGGCTGCCGTCGCGGCGGGTGACCCACTCGAACTGGGTGCCAAACACCTCGCTGAGCATATCGGGCTGCAGCACATCGCAGGCGGAAGCGGCGTGGGCGAGACACCCGTCTTGAAGAAGCCAAACCCTGTCCGCCCGATCTGCCGCCACAGCCAGATCATGGACGGCGACCACGACTGTCCCGCCGCTGCGGGCGTGCGAAGCGAGCATGTCCCATACCGCATCGGCCCAACGATGATCCAGCGGCGCCGTCGGCTCATCCAACACCAACAACGACGAGTCGTTCCGCTGAGCCCAGAGCCTGGCAAGATGCGCCCGCTGTGCCTGGCCGACAGAAAGGGTGCAGACGGGGCGTTGTCGGATCGCCGTCAAGTCAAGTGCCACCAACGCGGCTTCGATCGTCTCGGCAGAAGCAGACAGCCGCAAACGACCAAGTTCCGCCAAGCGCTCAACGCTCAGCGACAAATCCGAAGCAGGCCGCTGCGGAAGCATCGCCACACAGGCCGCTCGGTCGGTGATCGAGCGTTGATGGAGATCCACCCCATCCAAATTGACCACACCCGCCGAAGGTCCGGTGATTCCCGCTACCGCCTCCAACAGCGTCGTCTTTCCGCTTGCATTGGGTCCGATGACGGCTGTCACCTCGCCTGGGTTCGCTTCCGCCTCGATCGGGCCGAGTGTGAAGTCGCCCCTTGTCACCATCATGTCCTTACATCGAAGCATGCCGACCTCCTCGTCGCAGCAGCCACAGGAAGAACGGCCCCCCCGCAAGCGTGGTCAACACACCGACCGGCAATCGCCCATTGCCCAGATCAATCACCTGCCGAAGCACGTCCGCTCCCACGACCAGTACCGCGCCAGCCAACACCGCCGCCGGGACGAGCAGCAGATGCCGCGAACCCACCAGCAGCCGCGCCACATGTGGCGCGACCAGCCCGACAAAACCCAGCGGACCGCTGATCGCCACCGTCACTGCCGTCAGGATGCCAGCCGCTATCAGGCAGATCAGCCGCGTGCTTCCGGGCGAGCCGCCGATCGATGTGGCCGAAGCATGGTCCAGCAGCAAGGCATCCAGCCGGCCATGGGCGGAGAACCCCCATGCCACTGTCACCGCGAGCAGAATCGCAAGTATTGGAAGAGCCGAGGCAGGCAGCGTTTCCGGAATGGTTCCCATCGCCCACGAGAGAAACCGGCCACGCAGCCCCTCGGGCACCAGCCCTTGCAGCAGCACCATGCCCGCTCCCGCCATGGTCGCGACAATGACACCGGCCAAGATCGTGGAGACCGGATCAGGCCAGCCATCTCGCCGCCCAAGCACCAGCACCAGAACAACTGCCAAGACGGCGCCCAACATGGCCGGTGGTATCCACGGAGGGTCCGCCACGCCGGACACATGCGCGATGTACAAGGCGAGCATCACGCCAAGCCCCGCCCCACTGCTCACGCCGAGTACCGATGGAGCGGCGAGTGGATTGCGAAGTGAGGCTTGCAGGAGCGTGCCTGAAAGTGACAGGGCCCCGCCAATCAGCGCCCCCGTTACCGCAGCCGTGACTCGAAACCCGCGCCACGCCGCATCCGGCCAAGTAAGCGAGAAATCGCCGGTTGACGGGTCGCGATCAATCAACAGTCGCAGGAACATCGCGGCGAGCACAGCGGCAGCAAGCAGGATGATCCACCCGCGACTGCCGAAACGCATCACGCCTGCACTGCCACAAGCTGCGTCCTGATAAGGCGGTCGTACAACTCACACCGGCCGAGAAGTTCATTGTGCGGGCCGACATCGACAATGCGGCCCTCCTCCATCACCACGATGCGGTGGCAATCCAAGACGGTGGCCAGCCGATGCGCAATGACAAAAACGGTGCAGTTGCTGATCTCGCGAATAGCCTGCGCGATCGATGCCTCCGATTCGCTGTCAACCTGACTCGTGGCCTCGTCAAGAATAAGCAGCGCCGGCTCCCTCAAGATCGCCCGCGCGATCGCCAGTCGCTGACGCTGCCCGCCTGAAAGGGACGCCCCGTGTTCCGCGACCATCGACTCATACCCGTCTGGAAGTTCGTTGATGAATCCATCGGCATGACTCGCCACAGCCGCGGCTTCGATCTGATCGAACGACACGTCCGGCCGCCCGATCGCAATATTCTCGGCAATCGTGCCGTGAACAATAAAGGACTCCTGCGTCACCACACCAATCTGATCTCGCAGGTCCGTCAACCGCGCGGCCGCGAGATCCACGCCATCGATACTCACGACGCCAGCCGTCGGGCTGAACAGCCGGGGCAGCAGGCTCACCAGCGTTGTCTTGCCCGATCCATTCGGGCCCACAATGGCGATGTGCTCGCCGAAGCGAACGTCAAGATCAACATCGGCCACGGATGGGACCTCTGCTGACGGATACGAGTAGCACACGCCTGCAAACCGAACCGATTCACTGTGCCGAGACAGAGGAGCACCCTTGGCTGATTCTATTTCCTCATCGAGTACCTCCAGAATCCGTTCGGCGGGAGCCGTCGCAGTGCTGATGCTGTTGATGACGCCCGCGAGCGGCCGGAAGGAGGCGCCCGCCACGGCAAGCGAACCGACCGAGAGCAAAAACCGCTCGAACGGAAGGCTGCCCTTGAGGATGCTGTTCGCCGCCAGCAGGGCGAGTCCGCCAAGTACGGCGATCGCCAACGTCTCCATGATGGGACTGCTCATCGCTTTGGCGGTCCGCATCCGGAGTTCGTGCTTGATAACACGCTCGTTCACCACACCAAACTGCTTGGCAGCCGTTTCCTCAGCGGTGCTGGTCTTGACTGCCCTCAACCCCTGTACCCGCTCATTCGAAAGTCGGAGAAGATCCTGCTGCGCGACCAATGATCCATGAGAGCCTCGCCTGACCCGACTGGCGAGTTTCCGTAACACGAATCCGAGCACTGGACCGACAATGACCGCCACCACCACGATCTTCCAGTCGAATATGACCGCCACGGCGAGGGCCGCGATGCCCTTGGTGAGTTGCGCCACAGACTTTCCAAGCAATGCGATGAACCCCGATTCGAGCGTGGCCGTGTCCCGAATGATCCGGGAGATGTACTCGCTTGGCCCCTGCTGCACGACCCGATGAAGTGGCAGGTGAAGTACGTGCTCGAAGAGCCGCTGGCGAATGCTGGCGATCGTCAAGGTAGACAGTGTCTGACTGATGTACTGATGCATGAAGTTGGCGGTGGCACCGATGAGCGTCAGGATCCATACCACGACGATGAGCAGCAGGACGCCGTTGAATCGACTCTCGGGCAACACGGCCACGATTCCCTCGGGCACATGCCAGAACCCATCGCCTGCATTGACCTGCTCGGCGAACTGCCGCAGCCCCTGCCCACTTTCGGGATGCAGGATCTGCTCAAGCATCGGGCCGAGGCTGAGAAGTCCCACGCCAAGACCCGCAGCCGAGATAAAGGCCATCGCAATCGCGAGGGTCAACATGCCCCGCCGCTCAAGCAGGTGCTTCGACAATGTCCAAAAGGGACCCATAGTTCACGCAGTATCGCCGCTGCGAGCCTCCCCGTACAGCCGAGTGAGGTCTTCCCAGAACATGGGGTAACTCTTGGCAACACAACCCGGATCGGAAACGCTGATTCCGCCCCGGCGAAGGCCCAGTACAGCGAGGGCCATTGCGATGCGGTGATCGTCCCATGTCTGGATGGTGACGGGCAAATCAGGCAGTGGAACCGGCCGGATCACCAGATCGTCGCCCTCGATCGCGACATCGGCTCCCGCCCGGCCAAGTTCACCCGCGATGGTCATGACCCGGTCCGACTCCTTGTGACGAAGGGTGCCAAGTCCGGTCAGTCGAGTCTGCCCATCGGCGAAACAGGCCGCTACGGCCAACGCGGGCGCGGCGTCGGGCATCCCATCGCAGTCGATGGTTCCAATCGCATGAAGTTGGGCGGGCCCCCGCAGCCGCACGCCTTCTTCGAGATTCTCAATGCCCAATCCCATCTCTTGAAGCACTTTGAAGGCTGCCGCATCAGGCTGGCCATCATCGAGGCCCAGGCGTGGAATCGTGAGATGGGCCCCGGGAATGATCGCTGCGGCCGCTGCCCAGAACAGCGCCGAACTCGAATCGGCTGGGATGACGCGTTCTCTCGCATGAAGCGGTGTCGATGGCACGGTGATTCGAACAAGACGGCCATCTTCGTACTCGGCCGTGACGGGCACTCCCCACTTCTGCAGTTCCGCAATCGTGAGTTTCAGATACGGTTCACTCGTCGCCCGATGCCGCAATTGCACAGTCAGGCCACCGGACATCAGTGGCGCCACGAGCAACAGCGCCGAGAGAAACTGACTTGATGCTGTGGCGCCAACTTCCAAGTGATTGATCCGCCAGGGTCCGCCCACGACCCGAAGCGGCAGATGATCAGCGACACCCATCGCCTCGACTTCAACACCGAGCGAAGACAACAGATCGACCATATCACCCATCGGCCGTTCTCGAAGGCGGGAACTGCCATCGATGGCAATGCCGCCATCGGTGAGCGTCGCGACCGCAAGCATGAAACGTGCTGGCGTTCCACCGTGGCCGAGATCTACACGGGGCTGCGCAGGAACGAGCGGATGCCGCCCCCGCACCGCCATCTCGGCTCCGTCCCCTTCGATCGATACACCAAGCGCTTCCATCGCGGCGAGCAGCGAGTCGGTGTCATCGCCTCGCAGCAGACCCGAGAGGGCAGAACACCCATCCGCAATCGCAGCAAGCACAATGACGCGGCAGGAGATGCTTTTGGACCCAGGAACCTGGATGGCTGCACTGGGCTGGCCCTCGCACCGGGCGATCAAAAGAGGGTCGGCAAGCATTCGCACCGCGATCACTCGTCGCGGCGGAAGACCGCCACAATGTCCTCGACGGGTACGACGAAGAGCCGATTGTCGCCTTCGAAGTCCACCGGAACGGCATGCTTGGGATTGAAGAGCACTTTGTCGTACTGGGCGATCGGCCAATCCTCATCCCGTTCGATCTGGCTGCTCACAGCCACGACCCGCCCGGTGATGGTCGGGATCTCGATCTTGTCGGGAAGGTGGATCCCGGCCTTGGTCCTCTTGCGGTCCTCATCCTTGCGGAGAAGCACCCGCTGGCCGAGCGGCTCGACAATTTCCAGTTTGGCGGTGGTCTTCTTGGCAGACATGGCTCACACATTCTACGATCTCATTCCCCTCAGAGGAGAGATCCATGCCGGAACGCCTCCGCGCCCTGGTTCGAGACATCCCCGATTACCCTCATCCGGGCATCGTCTTTCGCGACATCACGCCGCTGCTGCGGGACCGTGCCGGCCTCGCGCTGGCGGCTGAACTCATGGTGAATCCGTTCCGGAACTGCCAGATCGATGTCGTGGTGGGCGCTGAATCCCGCGGTTTCATCTTCGGCACCCTGCTCGCCCGGGCGCTCAACGCCGGATTCGTGCCGATCAGGAAGCCCGGCAAACTGCCAGGGGAAACATGCGCCCGCGACTACGACCTTGAGTATGGGAGCGACACACTCGAGATTCACACCGATGCGATTGAGCCGGGGCAGCGAGTCCTGCTCGTAGACGACCTCATCGCCACCGGGGGCACCATGCTCGCAAGCCGACAATTGATCGAAGCCCTCGGCGGCGAACTCGCGGGCATTACCGTCCTCATCGAACTGGCGGCCCTCAACGGCGGCGCCAAACAGGCACCCCACCACGTCCACAGCGTGCTCCAATACTGATCGGCTATCTGCTGCAACGCTTCACCAAGCCCCTTCAGGATCGCCCGACGCTCTTCTTCGAAATCATCGGCCGCCGTGGCAGTCAATCCTTCGGAAAGGGCAACTTCAAAGCGTTGTTCGAGTCACTTGAACTCGAGCAGGATCGGCGAGGGAATCTATAGAGGCGTCGGCTGAGAGATCACCGCAACGTTTCTGGAGGAGTGGCTCACCGATGACTGTCGATGTCAGACACCGAACGATGGCCTCGGCCGCGTAGCCATCGCCGTAGGGGTTTGACATACCGACGAGTTCGCTCCGGAAGGCTGGATCGACGGCCCGCTCAAGTGCCATTGCAATAGAGAGGGACTCCGCCGGGACATCGATGACATTGGCAGCACGCGTTCGCCCCTGCTGGCGAATGCCTACGTTGACTACCGGCAAGCCAAATGAAGCGGCCTCCATGATGCCACTGGATGAGTTGCCCGCGAGACAGATCGCTTCTCGAAGTAGTGCCCAGTACATCAGATGATCGAGGTTGACCCGCAGCACCGCATCATTGCGGCGACTGCATATGCCCTTGGCCATTTCGATGATACGAACGTACCCGGCATCTGCATTCGGAAAGCAGAAGACCAAGGGTGATGGGCACTGCTCGATCCTCCGGAAGAAGATCTCGGCCTCGTCTGTCGTACCTCGCAGCATGGTGGTCGGATGAAAGGACACCACGAGAGGCGATGGCTCGAGCGGCATGCCAACTGCCGCCTCGACAAGATCCCGCGGCGGCAGAGAATCGATCACAAGGTGGTCCAGCGATGGTGCGCCTGTGACAGTCACCCGCCACGGCTCTTCCCCCATTGCGATCACCCGATCGGCTGCCTCCTGCGTCGGCACAAGGTGCAGATGACTCATCTTGGTCAGCGCGTCACGGACCTGCTGGTCGATCGCCCCTTCGCTGATCTCTCCACCCTCGATGTGCGCAATCGGGATACGGAGTGCCATCGCAGCAGCAGCAGGCGCGAGCATCTCGAAACGGTCGGCAATCAGCAGCAGGATGTCTGGACGCAGTTCGCCAAGACATTCCGCAAAGCCCAGCGTCGCCCGTCCGATGCCCTCAGCCATACCTTGATCTGAGTCCTCCCTCGCAAGAAACGGAATTTCCGCTGTAACTTCATATCCAGCATCCCGCACCAGATCGATGGTCCTTCCGAAACGCTCCTCCAGATGCGCTCCGCCCACCAACAACGACACCTGCGCGTCATCCCGAGCGCGCAGCCCGCGAAGCACCGGCTCTACATGCCCCCAATCCGCCCGTGATGTTGTCACAACTGCAACATGTCGCATGCTGCGAGCATACAAGAACGGTCTCAGGCACCACCCCCCTTTGCCTGGCAATTACTGCCGGAGGAACCCCCCGTGCCCTGCCGCACCAGACCCGGCACGATTCCACCAAAGCGGCGCATCCAATTCCGCCGCCCGAGCAGCGAATACACCAAGTGGAAGGCTCTGGATCGGAACGTCGACGCTGGAAATGACGGCGGACTGCACCCAGCTGCGAAGGCAGGGGTCATGCGTGGCGTTGAGCGTCACGAATCGATCTCCGTTGGTTCCGGGGACAGCAGCCCCAATGCCGCGAGGTCTTCCCACGGCTCCTGCACGCTGCAGGAGCCAAATGAAATGGCAAATCCAAGTCGTGCCTCTTCGATGTCGTCGCGAGAAACCTCGTAGTCTCCAAGCCGCGCTCGCTCATCATCAAAGAGAAACGCCTCTGGATCGGCCGTCTGGAGCAATGCCTCGAGCACATCTACATCGACGCGATGAGCTTGCACGATCGCGGCCGAAAGAAACACATTGAGAAATCCATGCTGCCTCGCCGGAACAACAGGATTGTCATTGGGAAGCGGATGGTGCATCCCGGCGGTCGCCTTGAACGGCACACCGGCATCGCCAGCAGCCGAGAGAAAGCGAGCCATCTGCATGAAATCTGGATACAACTCGGGCGTGACGCCACCCGTGCGAATCTTGGCGCCAGCCTCGGATCCGGCCAATACCGCCATGAGACCGCGAACATCGCCATCGGCCGGCAATTCGATGAAAGGGAACAACTCATCTGGCACACGATCAAGCGCCGCGTCAATATCGCCGGGATCGCTCCCCTTCAACTCGATCACATCGATGATTGCCTTGCCCGCTGCAGGATCCGCATGCGCCGCGTTGAAGGTCTCGATTGCGGCGAGATCATTGGCAAGTTCTGCGGTTCCACAGGGCCGCGTCAACACGCTGATGCACCAGGGATCTGCCTCTTCTTCGTCTGGCAGCAACCCACAGGCCGCCTGCTCAAACTCGGCGAGCTGCGAAACCGGAATGATCACCCTGCCAAGCGTCCAGCCCCGTTCATCCACACCAGCTTCGTGGTACGCCTGCACCATCGGCGCCATGTCGAGTTCGGCAGGCGGGAAGAGTCCGGCGAAGTCGATCAAGCCGTCGAGCAGCATGCTGAGGGTTGCCGGCGTTCTCACAAACTGGCTTCCATTGCATTCTCGCGATTCGCCAAGCATCGATCGATCCGACTGATCACAGCTTTCTTTCCGAGAATCTCAAGCGTGTCGAAGATGGGCGGGCTGACCGGCCCCCCACTGACCGCAACACGAATGGGCTGAGCAATCTTGCCGAGGTTGCCATCGCAGTTTGCCTCTGCCCAGGTACTCAAGATCTCCTCGAGGTGCGCCGGATCCCACGGCTCAGCAGCGGCAAGCAGATCGCGGATTGCAGCGAGCCGGTCGAAACCGTTTGGTTCGCCTTTGCAGAGCGCCTTTCGGATGGCTTTGGTCATCGGCCACTCGATCTGCTCATCGGACTGCACGAAGAACCACCCCGAGTCCATTGGATCACGAAGCGTCTTGCTGCGTTCCTTGTTCGAGAGCGCAAACAACTTGAATTGATGCGTACTCATCGCCTCGAGAAACTCGGGTTCGAAGTCTTGGCAGAAGGCCTGTAGCCGAACCACGAACTGGTCGTCGTCCATCGCCTGAATCGCGTCGAGATTGAAGGCGAGCAGTTTGGAACGGTCAAACTTGGCCGGACTCTTGACGATGCGATCGAGTCCAAACTGTTCCACCAGAAATGAACGATCAAACTGCTCCCGATCGCCTCCAGGGGACCAGCCGAGCAGTGAGAGGTAATTGACCAGCACCTCAGGCAGGTATCCCGCCCGCCGAAAGTCATCGACGTTGATTTCGGGGAGCGTGATACTCAATACGCCGGCCAGTGACGCGGCAGCACTCGTCTCCAACTGCGACTTCTTGTCGGCAAGCCAATTCGCCCACTGCTCCTGACTGATACCGCATCCTTCCGGGGGAGAGTCGAGTCCACGCGACTTGACCTCGGCCCGCAGCATCTTGTCCTTGTCCCGCTTGGACATCTTGGAGCCGTCTGGATTGAAGATGAGCGAGACATGGGCCCATACTGGACGATCAAAGCCGATCGCATCGATCAGCAGCGCATGCTTGGACGCATTGGCAAGATGCTCTTGGCCGCGAATGACATGCGTGACGCCCATCAATGCATCGTCGACGACGACGGCAAAGTGGTAGGTCGGATAGCCGTCGGCCTTTCGAATGACAAAGTCTTCGAGTTCACCCGGTTCAAGGCGAACCTCGCCAAGTACGGCATCCTGCACGACGATTGGTTCATCATCCGGAACCTTGAACCGCACCACATGTGGGCGCCCCTCTGCGACAAACCGCTCCACGGTATCGGGATCGAGTTCCAATGCGGCTCTGTCGTAGCGATACGCTCGCTTTTCTGCGCGGGCCAGTTTCCTCGCAGCGCCGAGTTCTTCGGTGGTTTCGAAGGCCCGGTATGCCGCGCCCGAATCCAGCAACTGCTGCATGAAGGGTTCGTAGATATCCAGCCGCTGCGACTGGTAATACGGCCCGGTGTCACCGCCCCCGCGTCCGTGCCACTGCGGCCCTTCGTCCCAATCGAGGCCGAGCCACGCAAGATCCTCGAGAAACCCGGTGCTTGCCGCATCACTGGATCGCTTCTGGTCCGTGTCCTCGATGCGAAGCAGAAACTGACCGTTGTGCCCCTTGGCAAACGCCCAGCAAAACAGGGCCGAGCGAGCACCACCAACGTGCAGATGGCCGCTCGGACTCGGCGCAAAGCGTGTTCGTGTCGGCAGCGTACTCATTCCGTCTCCTGGAGTGGGCGATGATCACCGCGGCGAGAAAACACGAGGCGCCATGGACCTGAGAGCACGTACAACACGAAGATAATGGCGAGCGTTTCCTGGAGCCACCAAATAGCAAGGCTCAACACCGCTGCAACACGAACCAGATACGCAAAGGACCGCGATCCCCGCAGATACTTGTTCGCCATATGCGGATAGGGAACCCGTGAGACCATCATGATCGCAGAAAGCAATACGATCAGCGGCACAAGCAGCACGATGCCCACCGCAATCGCCCCGAGCGTACTGTGCTCGGCACCCTGCCGCAGCGCTTCCAGATGTTCGTGCAGCAGCACCAGTCCGACAACGGCTCCGGCCGCGCCCGGCGTCGGCAATCCTCGAAATTGCATGTAGTCGCCAATACGACCGCTGGCAGTCTCCACATTGAACCGAGCGAGCCGAAGCGCCGCGCAGCACACGTAGATCGCTGCGATAGCCCAGCAGAGCTTTCCGAGCGTATGCCCGGCATCCGGACTGATGATGGGCTCGCCTGAACCGAGGTATTGACTGAGGAGATTGAGCATGATGAAGGCCGGTGCCACCCCGAAAGTGACGACATCCGCAAAGGAATCGAGTTGTCCCCCCAATTCGGTCACGCTGTCGGTCAATCGGGCCACAGCACCGTCGAATGCATCGAGCACAATGCCGAGCAGTACCAATGAGGCGGCGACCGTCAGGCTGCTCCAACCCCATGGCCCGAGTGCCGCCTCGGTCGTGACCGGTTTGACCGCGTAATGAATCGCCGCAAACCCCGCTACGAGGTTCCCAAGCGTCAGAATCGTCGGCCAAACGCCGACGGGACCAAGGCGACGGCGACGAGTTCTGCCCTCTGTCAGGTGGCCACCAACCTCCTCTTCGACTGCAGTGTCTCCATTGTTCCGATCGCTCAATCGCATCGCTGCATGGTACTTGGTCCCCCCCGCGCTCACCTTCCCGCGTCGAACCGTGGGACCAGCAGAATCAGACCAATGGGGGGTACTTCTGGTGATCCCTCCCACTCCATGGCGGATGCAGCAACCGATGTACCGGGATCGATTGCATCAAGCGGAGCAGGCCACCCGGGACCGCCCGCCACAAATGCCATTGCCTCTCCGGGAACCAGCAGCAGTTCGTCGCGGACTTCACCGTCAGCGGCCGAGTACAGTCGGTAGTCGACAACACACCGCGGACCGAGTTCCGTAATGATCGGCCATGAGCGGACATGGAGATCACAGCCCGCAGCCGATGCCGCGATGTGCCACCGAACCGGCACGCCCATCCAAGTCAACTCGGGTGATTCCATCGGTCGCACCGCTCGAATCAGTCCGTCTACGGTCCGCTCGTCGAACACCAGGATCTCGAGCCCGGCCGCCTCGGCATCGGCCCCGGTTACTCGTCGCGAAGACGCGTGGATGAGTGCCTCATGAACTTCGCCGATGGTCGCATCCACGTGCACCGGATGCATTTCGGTTCCCTCGCCCTGCACCCGCAGAGTCAACGGTACCGGCCCCCGCGAGCCTGGTGGCATACGAACGGGAGCAGCAGGCTCGGTGGTCCCTGTACCCCCACAGCCTCCGAGAACCGCCAACACGAATACCGAACACTTCAGCATGAGCCGTCGAGGGGAAGCAGGTTGATCCGGTCAATGAGTTCCCGGACACGCCCCCAGCCTCGTTTGGTGTGCACGAAAGCCAGCCGCGGCAAGTCCAAATGGTCGGTTTCGCCCGGAAGCGCATCGGACTGCCTCATCTCGCCGCCGTCGACAAGATCACCAAACTCATTCGAGAGCATGCGGACCTGCTGTTCACTCAAAGGCGTCGTCAACCGGAGTACATACGTGGCACCGACGTAACGGGCTGAGTGATACCGCCGATAGAACAACCGGATGTGTTCGGCTGCATCTTCGGGCGAACTGGCGATATGCAGCAGTGACAGATCCTCCACGCTGATCCAGCCGTTGTCGCACAGGTGCTCAGTGATGAAGGCAAGCCAGTCCTCCCAGTAGTCGCGGCCTGTACCCTCAAGCAGCACCACCGGAATGACGTTGGACTTGCCAGTTTGAATGAGCGTGAGGCACTCGAACAACTCATCCATCGTTCCAAAACCACCCGGGAACACGGCAACAGCATCCGCGTGCGCCATGAACATCAACTTACGCGTAAAGAAGTAGCGGAAACTGACGAGTTTGGGATCTCCTGCAATCACAGCATTTGCGGAGGTTTCGAATGGCAGTCGGATTCGAAGGCCGAAGATCGACTCCCGACTCGGTCCCTCGTGACCGGCCTTCATGATGCCGTCGCCGGCGCCGGTGATGGTCATCCAATCGTGGTGAGCCATCAGGCCGCTGAAGTCCTTCGCCGCGATGTAGTCGGAATGGTCCTCCGGAGTGCGGGCCGATCCGTAGATCGTGACTTTCCGAGTTCCTCGGTATTGATTGAAGAGGATCCAAGAATGCCGGATTTCACGGACGGCCCGGCTGACGAGCCGAAGTTGCCCCTCGTCGCTTCCATCATCAAGCAGCCGGATCGCCGTGCGGACGAGATCTTCGGCGTGCCGACGATAGTCCTCGGGCGCATCAGGCGACAGTTCGGCGATAAATGACTCGACGTGCCGTCGGAGTCCTTCACGCACTGTGTTGGGGCGGGGAGGGGTTCTATCCATAGAGCACCCCATTGTAGCCCAAGGGGGTCAGGCACCACGCGGAGGGGTTCACACCACCGATAGTGGGTGCCTCAACAGCTTCTGAGCGGCTCCTAATCCCCTCGGCTCAGCCCCGGAAACGCGACCACCCCGACCTCGGGATCCCCCACCGGGCCCTCCATTGAAATTTCGTAGAACTGGTCTTGCACTGCACCAATGATATCTCGCACGATTGGCCAAGCACCCCGCGGTTTGAGTTGCGCCCGGACATCCATGGTCTCGAGATCAAGAATCCCCTTGCCCCGCAAACTGAACCCGCCCTCGCCGAACGGGCCACTGGCCAGCACGATGTGCTCAAGGGTGGCCTGCCCACCATGAAGGAAGAAATCGACATCGACAAAGGAGATCGCACCCACCACCGGCGAGGAGAGGTGCAGGACCTGCTGAATCGCCACGATTGCTGGAAGCGTCTGCAGGTGTCCCTCCGTCACTCGGAATACGCCCACACCCGTAGTCTCTTCTGAAGCACCGGCTCGGCCCCGCAAGTGCAACGTGGCGTCAACCTCTCCGGTCGAGGGCGGCTTGTCTGGTTTCTCTGCGGCGGGAAACAACTGGGCCAATCTCGCATTTGCGAGCAATACTACGGAGGACCACTCGCCGTCGACGCCTCCGGCCTGGCCGGATACGACCAAACGACCACCACCGAGATCGCCCGTCAACTCGCCGATTCGAATACGCCCCGGCGCATCATCGGCCGGGTCGCTCTTGATGGTGCCCGAAATGTTCGATACAAACGCATCTCGAACGGTGGCTGAGGCACGGCCTACTCGAAGATCGACATTCGCATCTCCAGAGGCAAGCGTGATCTTGGAGTTGATGTCCGCGTGAACATTCTCCAACCGCAGTCCGGTTGTTACCGCCGCTCCATTCAGCGTGATCTGACCATCAACCGTGCCATCCCAGTCCTCTCCGGTTTCCTCAAGCGATATGTTGAGGGGATCGATGAGAGACTGGCCATCGTCCTCGAGTTCGATGATGGCGAGTACCTCCTCCCACTTAGAGCCGGCAAGTGACAACAGCAGATCGTCGCCAAGCCCACCGTTGTAGGCACCACCAACTTCAATTCGCACCGGTTCCCACCTGATTTGCCCCGTCAGATCAATCGCCGCCTCGCCGACCGTACCGATCAGACGATCAATCCGAGCCATGTCGGGAAGGAGAAAGATCGCACTTCCACCCTGATCGCGGAATTCCAGCCGGCGATCCCGCCAAGTTGCCTCAAGTTTCCGCGGCTCCAACTCGATCTGCCAGGATTCCACGCCCCGATTAGCCTCCCACTGGGCTTGAAGTTTCACTTCACCCGCAGGGGCAAGGGACTTCCATACCTGCCCCCCATCGACCCCAGTGAACAGCATGAGTACATCCTTCAGAAGCGGAAGCGCAAGCATCAGACGATCCGTATCGATGAGCAGTTCGGCATCGCTGCCGTCGGTCGCAATCTGGCCACGCACTTCGACAGGCATCGCCGGAAGCGATTCAGAGGTGATCTCAAGAAGCACCGATTGAAAGGATGCACCATCATCAGTGAACATGATCTTGCCATCTCGAAGGCTCACTCGCTGCTCTGGGTCGACTTCCATGGCGAGTCCGGTGAGTTCAACCGAAGTCGGCTTGAGTACTTCGCCACCAAGCTGCACAATCGCGTCAAACCTGCCCCAAGGTCCCCACGCATTCCAGAGATCGGACACCTCGTCTCGGACGGAATCCGGGAAGTATGGAAGCAACCAGCGACCGACATGAAGTCCTGTCGCATCAACTCGAAGTTCGCCCCCATCCCGCGGCGTACCCATCAACACGATGTCGGCTCCGACTGCCCGAACCGCAAGGGGCACCAACTCGATACCTGCGTCGGAGATGTTGACGCTTCCCTCTAGATCGAGCAAGTGACCGCCACCAAGTGGGCCGGCCAATTGCAGTCCCACCAGTTCATCAAGTTCGGGGGTGACCTCCAGCGAGCCGCGGCGGATGCTCGTTTCGATGTCATATCCGATCTCGTCCCCGTCGATCTCCACACGGCCTTTGGCCTGCAGAACACCCTCCAGTTTTCCAACCGAAAGAGATGTCGTACTGCCATTGGAAACGGTACGTAAAGCCTCAAGCAAACTCGAGTCGATTCGCTCATCAACCACATCGAACTCGATCCAGCCGCCACCCGGACCTTCGCCAAGCGGGACCAGAATGGCGCCGAAAAAACTGCCGAGTCCGCCACCTTCCGCAGTTCGGACATCAATCGGCCCGCCATCCGGCCCCTCCATGTACAGATCCTCGTCCCACCGCAGACGCCCCTTGCCCAGCAATAGCGTGAGCGGGAACTCGCTCCAAGTCATCTCAAGATGGTCGAATGGAATCACGCCGCCGATCGTCAGGATCTCGGCATCATTCTGCTTGACGGTCAAGTCAAGATCAACGATCTGATGCTTCACGCCGGGGCCAGCGGGCACATCGACGTTTTCACGAGTGAATACATCCCGCAGCGTCGCCTCGGCCCGAGGTGGCATCGCCTCGAGCAATACGCGATCGAGCGGTACGTCACTGGCCTGAATTCGCACCGCGAGATCCCTGCCCTTCGTCGCCTCGACCCGACCAGTGATCGAAACCAACGAATCCCCGCTTCCCTGCGCAGTCAAAGCAGCGACCTTGATGTCATCATCGTCAATTTTAATAACTGCTTGGAGATCATGAAGCGGATACGGAAAGCGGTCATAAGCGCCGCGTCCATCGCCGAGATCCAAACGCACAGCCTCTTCAACCGGCCCACCATTGACGATCCGATCGAAGTGCATATCCATTTGAAAATCACACTGACGAACACGAAACATTTCAAGAATGCGAGCGGCCTCGGCTGGCACGACAGCCATCCGACCTTTGTCGAATCTCACCTCGTTGGCGGTGACATGAAGGCTGAACGGAACCTGCTCCAGCGCAGCCATCATCTCGTCGACATTGTCAAGCGCGGCCACCGCGGTGAGTTCGGCGAGCAGCAGATCAACCAGGTACGGCACTCTGACCGAGTCACCATAAATCCCTTTCGGATCAACATACCCCTCCAAGGCACGGATCTCGAATTCATCACCGCGGAACTCAATCAGCCCCTGCTCCACGAAGAGTCTCGGAGGAACAGGATCGGCATGCTTGAGGATCCGACCATCAAGGAATGATTCCCAAAAATGATCCCCAATCCCAAGAACAGCCGGATCGAGTTTGATCGAAACATCGTCAAGCCACATCGATGCTCTGTCCGGACGTCCTCGCTTGAGATCGATCATGAGTTCATCGATTTTGCCGGTGAGTTGTAGTTGCTCGGCGGACTCGCGGATCGTCCAGAACGGAATGAGTTGCTGAGAGTCCCGGTCGAGCGAGATATTCGTTGCCGTCGCGGAGAGATGGTCATCGTGAGGGTGATAGGTTCCGCTGAGCGACGCCGTCCCGCCATCCACTTCGTCCATCACAAACGACTGCCCTCCCGATCCGTCGAGCAGCGGCACCAACTCGCCGGTAAAGCGTGCCTGGCCCTTGAGCACGAATCGGCCGTCCAGCAACGCGCCACTCTCGATGCGAACAGACTCAAGATTGATCCGAGGAAACAAATCTAGTTCGCCGCCGTCTTCGCCGAGAGGAGACGTCGCCCGACCATCTCCTGAGGGACGAAGATCCGCGAGCGTCAGATCCCAAGATGTACGCTCCATCAATCTGACGACGGCCTCGTGGACGAGCACGTCATCAATCTGAAAGTCGCCAATTCCACCGGACCACTGCACAGTCATGTGGTCGATATAAATGACTTCGGCTGCCGGCCCGCTCATGCCAGGCACCGACACGGACACCCCACGAAGAGAAACATCGGAATCACCAACCCACTCGATGTCATCGATGCGTACATCGCCGCCGATGGCGTCAGCAAGTCGCGACTCGGCGATGAAGGCAAACGTGACCGGTCGAAACACAAACAATACAAGGAGCACCCCCGCGATCACCACGAAGGCAGCCAGCCCTATCAACATCGACCACATGGGCGAAATGCGTTTCATGCGAACACGGACGGTCAAGATGATCCCTCCGCCAAATCGATCGCCCGACCAAGCGCCGCAGCCTTGTTCAGCGTCTCTTCGTACTCCTTCGACGGCACCGAGTCGAGTACGACGCCTGCTCCAGCCTGCAGGTGATAGCGCCACGGAGGACCGGGGGTGGCCGCGGGAATGACAATCGTCCGCAAAGCGATCGCGATATCCATGTCTCCTCCGAACGACACGCAGCCAATGCCGCCAGCGTAGGGGCCACGCCGGACCGGTTCAAGTTCGTCGATGATCTGCATGGCGCGGATCTTGGGCGCACCACTGACGGTTCCTACGGGCAGCGAACGTCGCAAGGCTTCCCAGCAGTCGTTGCCCACCGCAAGCCTTCCCGTCACCGTAGAACTGAGGTGCATCACATGGCTGTATCGCTCGACATCCATGAGTCGATCGATCGCAACACTTCCGGGGGCGCAGACCGTGCCGAGGTCGTTGCGAGCAAGATCAACCAGCATGGAGTGCTCCGCCCGCTCCTTCTGATCTGCAAGGAGATCCTCCTCAAGACGAGCATCCTCCAAACCGTCAGAACTTCGCCCGCGGGTACCTGCCAGGGGACGATTGATCACGACGTCACCCACGACTCTGCACAAGATCTCCGGGCTTGAAGCTACGAGCACAACATCGGGCGACTGCATGTAGATCATGTACGGACTCGGGTTCACGACCCGAAGCGTGCGGTACACATCAAAGGGATCCGCTTCGCTCACCCGCTCGAATCGCTGCGACGGAACAACCTGAAAGACATCACCAGCCTTGATGTACTCGACGCACCGCTCGACTGAAGCCTCGAATTCCTCGCGACTGCTCTGGGGAGTTCCCGGCCCTCGCGTCTGCGCCGCATCGAGTTCGACGCGGCCAGCAGGCAACGTGACGGAATCCTCCGCAAGCATGGCAAGCACCTCGTCCAACCGCTGCTGGGCCCGATCCCATGCCTCGCTGGGTTCAATCCCCCGAAGATCGGCCCAATTGGTCACCGAGAGCGTTTTGTCTACATGATCGAAAACGACAACTGTGTCGTACAGACCGAAGTGCATGTCAGGCAAACTGCGATCATCAACAGGCGCCGCGTCCTCGGACACAGCCTCGGGCTCGAGCCATCGCACCGAGTCATAGGCCAGCCAGCCGCCCCATCCGCCGCGAAAGACCTGATCGGAGCCCGTCGCAATGCGAAGATCCGACGTCAACGACGCAAGCTGCCCGAGCGGATCGGGATGGTGCTCGACGCGGCAAGAGCCGTCTCGGTGGTCAAGCAATGTCACTTCCTGCCGCCGCGCGGTCACCTCAAGCACAGGCCTCGCTGCCACAATGCTGTGCCGCCCGACCGTGCCACCGACCTCGACCGACTCGAGCAGGAAACTCGTATCTGTCCGCTGGTCACCTGATACGAGGCGGCGGTAGGCCAGCACGGGCGTGAGATGATCACTGAGCACCCGCCGGCTCACCGGCACGAGGTCGAACAACGCCGCCTGCTCCATGAATGCGTGCTTGGTTGATTCGGCCATCGCGGGCAGTGTACCCCGCCTGCCCTATCATCCTCGCCATGGAACCCGCCGCGGCACATCGCCCGCTCATCGAAATCCGCAACCTGCACCGCACCTACTGCCGGCCGGACGGAAGCGTACTTGTCGCAGCCCTTCGCGGGCTCGATCTCACCATCCCGCGGGGCCAGTATGTGAGCATCATGGGGCAGAGCGGGTCGGGCAAGAGCACACTGATGAATATCATCGGATGCCTCGATCGGCCGACAGAGGGCTCCTATCTGCTCGAAGCCGAGGATGTGTCACAACTGGATGACACCGCCCTCAGTGCCATCCGAGGACAGAGGATCGGCTTCATTTTCCAGTCGTTCAACCTCATCCCTGAACTCACTGTCGTCGAGAACGTCGAAGTACCGCTCTTCTACCGGGGCGTTCCCAGCGCCGAACGACATGCAACAGCCCGGGCCGTGCTTGAGCGCGTGGAGTTGTCTGACAGGTTGGGACACCGACCCAATCAACTCTCCGGAGGCCAGCAACAGCGAGTTGCAATCGCTAGGGCCCTCGTTGGCGATCCATCGCTGTTGCTTGCCGACGAGCCAACGGGCAACCTCGATACCGAGACCGGAGGAACCATCATGTCGCTGCTGGACGAACTCCACCACGAAGGTCGAACAATCATGATGGTGACCCACGATGACGAAATGGCCCAGCGATGCCAGCGAATCGTGCGCCTTCGGGACGGCGAGATCGAATCCGACACGGCCCCAGAACCGCTCGCTACGGCCACCTGAAGATGCGCATCCTCGGCATCGATCCCGGACTTCGGTATACCGGCTACGGGTGCATCGATTCCGATGCCGGCGGGCAGTCCAGCACGGTTGTTGAAGCGGGCGTGATTCGCGTCCCGCAGAAGAAGCCACTGCCCGAGCGATTGGCCTACCTGCACGACGAACTCACCACGCTCATGCAGGACACGAAGCCGGATCTGGTCGTCATTGAACAGGTCTTCGTCCACCGCGATCGAGCCCAGACGGCCATGCAGATGGGACATGCCCGCGGCGTCATGCTGCTTGCCGCTGAGCAGCAGCGCATCGAAATCGACGACCTCTCACCCGCTGAGATCAAGAGGGCCGTTACCGGCAACGGTCGCGCGAGCAAGGAACAGGTCCAGCACGCCATCGCCACGCTGCTCGGTCTTCCAGAGCCGCCAACCCAGCCCGACACCGCCGATGCCCTTGCGATCGCTCTTGCTGCGGCAGCGAGAAGACGCGCCTAGGAAGGACCGACATCTGTTCTTCGCCCGAGTCGACTGGGCCTTCAGAGAACAGGGCCCTCGCCGAAGCGAGGGCCCTGTGAAAGAATCAAATCAGAACAGGAGCGAACTCAGGCGCACGGTCCCCAGTTGGAGATCAGCAGCAAGAGGTCATCGGCGTCGGTCGTTCCATCGCCGTTGGTATCGCCATCTGGCGTACCCCACGCGCCGATGAGTTGCAGCAGGTCGTCCGCGCCGACATCACCGCTGCCGTCGAGGTCGCCAGAGCACGGATCACCGCAATCGGGCTTCTCGACCGAAACAGCATCGACCGCCGCCTCGATGACCGAACCTTCGCCCAGATCACCGCACACGAACCGCAGGCGGAACTCCGCCGTCGGCGTGAAGCCGGAGACATCATCAAGGTTGAAGGCAACCTCGTACCAGCCGCCACTAACTTCACCGCCCGAGGGGCCGACGGTTTCAAGGTTGGCCCATGACCCGCCACCATCCACCGAGAACTCCACCTCGAAGATGTCGCTCTGTGGATTACCGCCATTGCAAGTACTACCATTGTTGTACCAACGGGCATACGAGAGCGTACCGCCTTCGCTGGCATCCATAATCGGACTGGTCAGTGTGGTAGTGCCGTCATCGACATCTTCGTCGGTGGCGTTTCCAGTGACGTAGCACATGCCCGAACCGTCGTAATCGGTCGGATTGTCACACCGAGCACCACCGTTGGCCGGAACCGCTCGGTCCCAGTTGCCGGTTCCAGCTCCTGCGTAGACTTCCCAGCCCTGATCGGTCTGGAAGTCATCCTCGAATGCGACGATGACATCGGTGTAGGCAATCGCATTCCAGTGGTCGGCTGGCGCATTGCCCGGGCTGGTGATTTCTCCAACCTCTTCCACCATGACTTCGATGAACCAGTCAACGCTGGAAGCACACGGCACAGCGGGGAAGACCCCGACGTAACCGCCGCTGCCATCGCCATCGAGCGATACCGGCGTCCAGGTTCCACCATCAACGCGGTACACGAGGTTTTCGCTGCCCGGCTCAGGACTCCCAGTTCCGTTATCGATCTGGACCACGACGGAAGTTCCGCCATTGGGGTCGATGTAGTCGGGACGTCCCTCGGGGTAACTAATCGTCAAGATCGGCTCAGCGTCACATGGATCGCCCGGGCCGTCTACGACGAGCACGCCGGTGCCGGTTGCACCTTCCCACCCACCAACACGGACGAAGTAGGACTGGCCTTCATTGACGCTCACCTCAAGGTAAGAGGAGTAGCCGCCACATCCACTGCCGTCGCCATTGCACGCAACCTGACTCAGGCTTCCACAGTCACCGGTGTAGACAGCAAGATCGCTGTCGAAACTCACGGTGTCGCACGTGCTCACGCTCATCGTGCCGGTTCCGCACGCGACCAGGTGATACCAGACATCGGGATCACAGTCGGTCATGTAGGTACCGGAGCACTGACTTTCATCCACAGGCACGCCAGAGGACAATGCGCCGACCGTATTGACGTCCCAACTGCCCCAGGTGATTTCCCGAGCCGTTTCACAATCATCGTTGTCCAGAGGCTCCGGCAGGTTATCCATATTGTGCATCGCAAAGGCAGCCAGAATCGGCTCGGAGTGCGGAGTGCCGTTGTCGAGATCGCCATCATCATCATCCAGCGTCAACCAGTCGAAGGTGATCGTCGGACTGATATCGCTGCCGGAATGCATGGGCATCGAGTTGATGGCAAGCGAAGCAACGATGTCGAGGCCCTCACCGGGGAAGGCCGCTTCAACCAATTCCATTGAATCCCATACGCAACCGGAGATCAACTGGCCGCAATAGTGAATCTCACCACTGCAGGGGTATTGATGACTATTGTCCGCGTTTCGAATGCCGTTGGCGCAGTCGCCTTGATAAAAGCCGCGGGCCAGTTGGTTGTCGCCCGTGATGAGCACACCAAGCACATCGCCCATGCCCTCGCCGTAGGCGCCCTGACCCGAACCCGCCGCGGCAACGCAGTGGTGTCCATACTCGTGGTGCACGATCACCGAGAAGGAGGTGTTGTTGCAGCCACCGCCAGCGTTGTAGAAATTGATCGAACTGTAGTCGTAGAAGGCGTTGCAGGTACCACTGACACCCGTGTTGCACGGGAAGTTGGTCTGCGTATCAATCACAGGGAAGTCAGGAAAATAGTTCAGCACGAAGTCCCGAACTTCATTGGCCTCGACATACGCGTTGATCTGGGCTCGGTACTGCTCGTTGTTGTTCGCCTCATGGTGCGTGACCGTGACATAGTCACCGTCGCTTGCAGCGTGACTCGTTGAGTCGTTGCCGCTGTTCTCATAGACATCGAAATACATACCGCCGAGCCCGGACTGGATCGTGACATTGCCGCTTGTACCGAACTCGAAGTACCCCTTGGCATCGCTGTACTCGGTCTGTCCGCCGGCCGTGAGTTCGGCATACGGCAGCGGAATCGCCGCCTCGGCCTCGCACTCGTCGGCCCCCGATCCCTGCGTGTTCATGCCCTGCACGGTGCCGGAGACACCATGAAGGATGCGATTCTCTTCGTGCAGGATCTGGCCATTCGCAAGATCCACCACGAGCAGTCGCTTCTGATAAGTATCGTGGTTCCACGTATCACCGAGCGTTGCCTCGAAGACCATTGCGGCCCGAGGGGCGAAGACCATGTCTTCGACGCCGGCAAACACAACGACCTCAGCCTGCCCAACCTGCACATCGCGGCCCATGAGGTTTGCAGCCGCCGCCAAGGCCAGCGACGGATCGGCTATGGCACGCTGCGGCGCCACAAAACCCTTCACATCCCGCACATCGCTGGTGACCTGCACCGTCGGGAATCCGCGGTCATTGCGAACAAGCGCCATGAGCCTGCTCCGCCACACAGGCAGACCACCGGCGGTCTGTGTCCAGTAGTAGGCGGTGAACTTGTAATCGTCAGTCTCGGGCCGATACATCAGCCCGAGTTCATGCTGGCCATTGGGGAACGGACCGACTTCAATGAACGCATCTGGGTCGACGCCAAGCATCGGCGATACCTCGGCCTTGGCTGTCTCGGCAGATGCCTTGGCCGAGCGGCCAGTCGCGATCGCCTTGTCGCCGATCTTGTGAATCCGCTGCCCGAGATGCATCATCCGAACCTGCGGATGGGCATCGCGAAATGCTTTGGACGCTTCAATTTGGGACTGCGTTTGGGAGGCTGCGCCTGCAGATCCAGTCAGGACCGCACCAATGAGACCGCCAGTTGCCAGCAAGGTTGCTCGATAACGAAACATGGACACTTCTCTAACTCCTTTGGACGGCTCCCCTTTCCACAAGGTGCCGTGACCCCTCATCATGGCAGATTTAGGCGGCGAAACAAGGCTTCAACGATCGATTACCTCGCCTTTTCCTCAAACCAATCCGGAAGATTCTGGGCACCCACCCAACTCCAAAAACCAACTCCATCGCCCTGAAACCGGCAATTCAGCGCGCCGCAGCGGCCGATACTTCCAACACCGCCAGCGCCGCATTGCTCAGTGGCAGCCCGGAGAGATCGGCATCTCGAACCCATTTGCGACCGTCCGCATCGGGCATCCGGACACCACTGGCCAAAGCCGCGACGTGAACATGGATATGGACTGTTCGGTGGGTCAAAAGCCGCGTGATCGAGCCGAGCCGAGCAAGCCGCTCCACCGGGAAGCTCAGCCGATCGGCGATTTCACCCCCCGAGAGTTCGCCATCGCCTTCAATTGCCGGAGCTTGCCAAAGCCCGGCCCACAGTCCCGACTCGGGGCGACGCTCTAGCAGCAGTTTACCCCGGCGACGAATGACGACCGAATGATGATGCAGTACCGCGCGCCGAGCGCGTCGCTTGGCAGGCGGAATCTCAGCAACACGCCCCGCAGCCAGCGCCTGACACCGATCATTCAGTGGGCACACATCACACGATGGTGAAGCAGGCGTACAAATCATCGCGCCGAGTTCCATCATGCCTTCGTTCAATCGATCTGGGAATTCACTCTCTTCAACCAAGGATTGCGATCGCGACCACATGCGGTTGACATAATTACGATCTTCTTGAAGTCCATCATCGCAGTACATTCTGGCAAGAAGTCTCGTGACGTTGCCATCGACAATTGCCACGCGTCGGCGGCCCACGATCGACGCAATACTCCCGGCGGTGTACCTACCCACCCCCGGAAGTGTTAGCAAGGCATCGACATCCAGCGGAACCTCGCCGCCGAATTCCGCCACAATCGCCTGGGCCGCGCGGCGGAGGTTTCTCGCCCGCCGGTAGTAACCAAGCCCCTGCCACATCGCGAGCACATCCTGCTCATCAGCAACTGCCAAGGCGTCCGGAGAGGGGAAGCGTTCCAAAAAAGGCTCGAACCGCTCCAACACACGCGCCACCTGCGTCTGCTGCAACATGAACTCACTGACAAGCGATCTCCACGGCGTCCGCGTATGACGCCACGGGAGCGATCTGGCTTCGACGGCGAACCATTGTTCGATCATGCCGCTCATCACCCTGACTTCTACGCTCATACCCTGTAGTGTACGCCCGCAAAGTGGAGGATCAGCCATGCGCCTGAATGTCACAGCACTCGCAGCCGCCACCCTCACTCTCGCTGGCTGCACACTCGACTACAACATTACGATGACCCCGAACGGCGGAACGCTTCACCGCGAGACCACTGTTTCCAGCGAAATCGAACCGCTGGAGATCTCCGAACTGACCGATGCATTCGGATCACCAACCCAGAGCAAATCGCCGCAAGGCGTCAACAGCAGCAAAACCACACTGACCTTCCAAGGGGACGGATTGGGCCATGACTGGGGCAACGGCTTCGGCGGCCGGGGCAATTGGGAGATGATCGATTCGCCAATCGGTACCGCGCATTGCTTTCTCGAGTGCCTCGGCGGCGACACGCACATTGCCGATGATCTGCTTGCGCTTCAGGACGGTATCGATGCAGTGGATTCGCTCATCCGCCGGCAACTGAGGGAGGCATTTCAAGGGGACAAACTGCTTCCAAAGATGCTCACTCTGCTTCGACAACGCATCGTCCCCGATGCAAAGGATCTGGGCATGATGGCGTGGGCGTTGATGTTTGCGCAGCAGGCACTGCCGCCCGAGAGCAGAAAGGGTGGCGACTCCAATCGCATGCAAGAAGAGCTTGAGGAGCGAGTTCGGGAAGGTGCCATCGCCTTTCTCTGGCAACGTGAGTGGATCACAACCGACGAAGCAGCACTCCTGAGCGCGGACCCGGATGCCATGAATGACTTGGCAAACAAGATTCTGGCCAGAGCACTCGGAATGGACATGAAGGGTGATTGGCACAGCCGGTTCAGCGCGTTTCAGGAACAGTTCGACGATGCCTTCCCGAAGGACTTTGACAAGGAAATCATCCGGGCATTCACAAAAGCGGTGGGAGAACACAGTCGCCTTGCTGTCGCCTGGGCGGCAACAACCCAGTTCTTCACCAGCCGCGATGTCAACTTCAGGCTGAACGCCGACAGCAAGCCTGCGATGACCAATGGACGCTGGAATCAATCGCTCAAAGCGGTGGAATGGGAACTGAGTACCGCCCCACTTGCTGTGGGCATCACTGCCCCACCACTATGCTGGTCAGCCATCTGGGCAGAGCCAAACGCCACCGCTCAGGACAGCATTCTTGGACATGTCGGCGTCAAAGGGGAAGACCTCGCGAAGTTCTGCCTCGCATGGAACACTTCTGGACCAAAACAGCGCAAGGCTGTTCAGGATGTCCTCAACTCATTCGCCCGCGCCCGCTCAGGAGCCGATGAGATCAAACCCGAGGCCGCCGACCTGCTCGGCGAGTGCATGAGAATCATGATGCCGTAATGAACTGGGCGAATGGGCATGGGGCTCTCCGGTTTTCATGAGCGTAGGAATCGGCGTTACAACGAGTGCCGCTCGCCCATGCTGGCGACACAGAATCCTGCACGCTCGATCTTCTCCACGATCGCCGAGTCGTGGAGCGCTGGATTCGTGTGGTTCATGTGAATGAACCGAATCACGCCTGGCCGGGCCGCCGCTTGGTCCGCCCACGCGTCCATCGTCTCCACGATGAGCGGATGCGGAATGCCATCAAGATCCCGCCCCGACAATTCGCGCCCGTCGTAGAAGGTCGCATCAACATAGGCGACATCCACATCATCCAACAGATCGGCAAGCAGCCCGTCGTGACGGCCCCATTGATCGACATCGGGCGCCCAAAGAAGTGTTCTTTCTGGTCCACGTAACTTGAATGCGACCGTATCGCTGTGTTCATCACGGTGTGGAACCGCGATGAAATCGACCTCAAGGCCCGGGATCGGTTCACACGACTTTCCCGGATCGACTTCATGTACGTCCACCTGCCCATACGTAACGAGTTGCGCCCACGGTTGGTTCGCCCGGAGAAAGTTCGCCATTTGCGGCGTCACGAACAAAGGCAGATGATCGGTTGCCGCCACTTCTTCTCCGAACTGCACCAAGCCGGCATAGTGACCGATGTGCGCGTGCGTGATCAGCACGGCTTCCACTGGTCGGCGAACACATCCCGAGACTCCTGCCAATGCGTGCAGCATGGCCAGTTGCGGCTCGACCGCAGGCGTCGCTTCAATCAGCGCCAACGCCCCGCTCACGCGGTCATGCACACCAAGAGCGCACGGGTATTCCCTCCTGCCCGTTTTTCTCGCCTCGGCGCAGCACGCTTGCATACACCCGACATGCGGCAGGCCGCCGTCCTGTGATCGGCCGAGTAGCCACACGTCGTATCGCGACTCATCCTTCATTAAAGACTCCTGTGGCGGCGGCGCTGCTCAACAGCCTAGCAGACCACATTTCGCACTCCGGGAACCGAGGAAATCGCCGATCGGCAGACCTTCTCTTGCCTCCACCCTGCATGCGGATGTAGGGTGACCACAGGGGAAACGTGGATCGGAGGTGGCCTGTGACAGCACAACACATCTGGGCAGTGTGCCTTCTCGCCATGCTGATCCCGGCGATCGCCAAGGCCGACGGCTTTCCCGATCGCTACGTTGTCACTGTGCTGGAGCATCCGGAAGGCAACGGCACGAAGACGCTTGTCCCATTTGACCTCGACGAGAACAATCGAATCACGGGATTTGCATTCCACGGGTATGGGCTCGACATGACCCGCCAACCGTTCCTGTACTCGGACGGCAACTTGCAAATTGTTCCGGCAAAGTGGGATTACACGGAGGGCCACCAACTCGCAGCCGACGGAACCGCCTTCGGAATTGACGACACGACCGACAGCATCATCCACATTGATCCATCTGGCGCAACCGCCGTTGCAAGCGCAACGTTCGGGGCCTTCACCGGGCTCACGCACGTAACCACCTCCGGCTTTGTTCTGGGCCTGGACTACGACGATGGTTTCGTCTGGCAAGCAGACATCGGCTATGTTCGGCTGAGCACGTTGGAGGGCAGCACTGCTTCGACGTATGCCGCAGACGTCAACGAGTCCGGCATCGTCGTCGGCACCAACAATTTCAACAACGGGTCCGCATCACGCGCATTTTTCTGGGATGGATCGGTGTTGTCCGATCCGGCTCCCGACCTCTCCGGAACGACCCGGTGCGTCGCCGTCGATCAGCAGGATCGCCTCGTCCTGGCGCACGCTCCAGATGGTTTCTGGCCCGGCGGTGGTTTGCACACGATCTATCTCGCCACGCTGGATGACGGAACGCTTACGCTTGACGATCCGGTGGCAAGCATCAGCGCCGCCTACAACTTCGATGTCATCGCCAATGACCACGGCGAGATCGCGATGTCGTGGCACACCAACAACGAAGATCCACATCTGCTCTTGACCGAACCAGGCGGAATCGCGGCCACGTCTCTCACGCTTCCCCCCGACATGATCGCCATCGAACTGACTGGCATCACCGATGCGGGCATGGTCTACGGTCGATTTCTGGATGCCCAGTACACCAACCACGGTTTCGTCGCGTCGGTCGAAAGCGGCGTCCATCTGATTGGGCACCGACTCATCGGCGCACCTCCCCTCTCACCGTACGGCACGCCCCGAGATGCCAACGCTTCGGGCGCCATGATCATCAGTTGGGACCACAACTACAACTACGGGCACTGGGCACTGATCGAGCCGGCACTCGGAGGCGACGCCGACGGAACATGGACGATCGACATCAACGATGTGTTGAGTGTGATTGCCGCGTGGGGACCACAGCCTGCGGGATCCATCTGCGGCCCTGACCTCAACATGGATAGCGTTGTCGACGTCAACGACCTTCTCGAAGTACTCGAGCATTTTGATCTCTGAGTTCACGCTCAGATTCGACGATCTGACTGCAGCAACTTCTCAATACGATCGAGGGTCTCGCCAATGTGAACAAGCGTGTCTCTCTGCGGCTCGGCAGCATGCTCACTCATGTGGTGCTGAGACACAAGGCTGTCACGCTGGGCCAGAACGTCATTGCGAAAGGCGATGGTGCCCTCGATGCCAATCAACGAAACGAGCGAGCCGGATGCCGCGCCGCCCGAAGAACCCGCCGTCTCGATGCTGAGAAGATGAAGCCCCATCGCTCGCATGATCGGCCCCTGCTTGATGGCCAGGTCGGTGATCTTCTCCAACGGAATCGTCTTTTCGATCCGGTTGAGCCAGCCCTTCTTGACGACCAGCGTCCGGTCAGTCAACGTGCAGGACATGTGCTCGAGAAATTTTCTGGTCACGATCATCCCGAACAGAAACCACAGTGGCAGAAGTGGAATTGTGATGACGATGACAGTCAATATGATGGCACCGGAGAACAGCCAGTACAGACACACCTTTGGATGAAATACCGCCTCTTGAAGGACTACTGGAGATTTCATGTCATTCACTCCATTTCATCAAGCAATGCCTGAGCAACCGGGACAGTAGCGAGAAACAAGATCCCCTGCGAAGTCGGCTCTAGCACAACGGTCCCTCCGAGTTCATATCCAATCGCAGCCCGAATAATTTCCGTTCCAAGCCCGCCATCAAGCGATTGCGGAACAGGGGCATCGTGCACCTCTTCCCATGAGATCATCAAGGACGATGCCCCTTCATCATCACTCTGGATCTCCCACGCGATCTTGACGACACCCCCTTCATGGTGCAGAGCGCCGTATTTGCTGGCATTGACTGCCAACTCGTTGAACACCATTGTCAGCGTGATTGCAGCCTTGTCTCGCAACCGCAGTTCTGCTCCGTTGATCATCACACTTTCACTGCACGTCTGATATGGCCGAATGCATACCTCGACAAGTTGACGCATCTCCAACCCACATCGCGATTCACTCCCCAGCAGGTCATGGATCTGCGACATGCTCTCGATCCGATGAACAAGCGACTCGATCGCTGCGCCGTCCTCTGACACATCTGAAGCAGCACGCCGGCACAGTGCCACGAGATGCGCAAGCATGTTCTTGACACGATGGTCCAATTCTCGCCGGAGCAGTCGCTCTTGCTCAACGCCCCGCTCAATCGTCGCCTCTGCCTGCTGCCGATTGGTCAGATCCCGTATGGAGGCGGTGAAGTACCCGTCTTCCTGATGCTTGAACGGGACGATCGCCATTTCAATCGAAAATCTTGTCCCGTCTGCGCGAATTGCCGGCGACTCAATTCGCTGCCCAAGATCCGCGACCTCACCGGTCTGTCGGTAACGAAGGAGGCTGTATTCGTGTTCCTCACGCATTTCCGGAGGGATGATCAACTCGGATATGGATTTGCCGATGACATCGTCTCTGGAGAATCCGAACATCTTGACGGCGGCATTGTTGAACTCGACGACCAGTCCTTCCATGTCAATCGTGATCATGGCATCCATCGCACTGTCAAGGATCGACTGACGAAGCAGGGCGGCAGCTTCCAGATCCACGGTTGCCTGCTTCTGCTTGGTCAGATCCCGTATGGAGGCGGTGAAGTACCCGTCATCCTGATGCTTGAATGGGACGATCGCCATTTCAATCGGAAGTCTTGTCCCGTCTGCGCGAAGTGCCGGAAACTCAATTCGCTGCCCAAGTGATTTGCCCTTGCCAGTCCGCCGGTAATGAAGAAGGCCTTGCTTATGTGCCTCACGCATTTCCGGAGGGATAATCGACTCGGATATGGATTTGCCGATGACATCGTCTCTGGAGAATCCGAACATCTTGACGGCGGCATTGTTGAACTCGACGACCAGTCCTTCCATGTCAATCGTGATCATGGCATCCATCGCGCTGTCAAGGATCGACTGCCGAAGCAATCCGCCGGCTTCTAGATCTGCAACGGCATCTACTGCCTGCAGGATGCTGACATCCCGCGCTTGCAGCGCCAACAACAGATCCGGCGTTGAATCGTGCCGAGCGAAGTCCGACAGCGTAATGCCAAACAAGTCGAAATCGTCCGTCTTGCGCAGAACCGGGCTGCCGACGAGTAGAAGATCGTTTCTGGAAGCCTGTACGTGGATCGCCCCCCGCAGGTCAAACTTCATCCCATTGACCCGCCAGATAATCAGTTTGTCATCAAGCGATACCAGGTCATCCCATCGAGAGATCGGCACCGCCGGCCGTTTGAACTCGAGATGTTGGTCCGCATGATCTCCAACCGCAAGGGCCAATCCATGCTTCTGCAAACTCGGGCCGATCCACCGAATGCGAAGACTTGAATCGATCTGAATCGCCCATGGCATGAACGAACCAAGGTCATCAATTGCAATCTGCCCTGTTTGGTCAAGACCAGGTGACATAAAACACCGAGTGGGGCGCCCCATCGCCTTTGCATGCACGTTGTTCGATCGTCACATCAACCTGAAAGCGGGTGCCGAGTCCTTTGAGCAGTCCGATGATCAGATCATCCAAACCATCCCGCTCGGAGATGTAGTGCAGATCCATGCTTCCGTCGGTCACATTCTCGCACTTGAACGAAGGAGGGCGGAGTTCTTCATACATCAGCCCGACTCGGGTATGAAGTTCATCAAGGTTCTGCAGCAAGGCCGGAAACGTCGAACCGAAGCCGTCGAGCAACTGGCCGTACCCTTCTTCAACAGTGAACTCTGTCCAATACTGCCCAAAGGCTTGAAGAATGTCGCTGGCCGGGAGATCCAGGACCTCTGAAGCAGCCCCCACAAGCGCGTACGTCACAGCATCGTCATTCTGCCCCATCCGGACAAACGCACTCTCATCCACCTCGGATTTGGCCAATATGGCAGCCCACGCGGCCTGACCGAACTGGGCTATCACAAGATCGCGAACAGCCACGTTGATGAGTCCATACATGCCGACAGGGTAGCCACAGGGGACCGATGTTGGCGATCGAGGGCACCTCAGTGCATGTTCGGGGGCGGTGCCATCTTGCAACGTGCGTTCGCCGGAGTTTCAAGCCGAGGCCACCCGTCGTTCCCCACAGAAATGACAGCGCAAGGCCTGCCTGAGGGGACCCAAACTGAAACACGACGAGTTTTTCAGTCAAAAAGAGGGAAAGCCTGCCTCCTCATTGGAAGCCTCAACGAAACGATCGTTAGGCTGCTTTTCTCTCAGATTGGAAATTGAGATGGAGCAATCATTGATTGAGCGACTCAATGAGGCAGATCCCAAGGCAAGCGGTGCGTGACCAACCATGACCACCCCGCACTCAAATCCGTTGATCCTGATCGTCGAAGACGCCTTTTTGGTCGGCCTGCAGTTGAAGGCCGATCTGGAGTCGGTCGGAGCCGAGGTTGTGGGACCTGCGCCCACAGTAGCAAAAGCATTGGATCTTCTTGAGCGTCATTCCGTCACGTGCGCCATCCTCGATGTCAATCTTGGCCACGAAGATTCCACCCCGATCGGACAGAAGCTGCGAGAGCGGGGCATCCCGTTTCTGTTCATCACTGGATACCGCGCATCAGACATCAATACGAATGAATTCACCGATCCGATTGTTCTCCGCAAGCCTGTCGGGCCCAGTCAGATCCGCGAGGGGCTTGCAAAGATCGGAGCCGAGTTGCCCCCACGCGCCGCTTGAGCAGCACCGGATCTAGTTGCCCGAATCCTCATCGATTTCCTTGTATGCAGCGAGCAGTTCGTCATACGCTCTTTTCTGCGACGCGAGTTCCTCGACGAGCCTTACCTGAATATTCATGCTCAACTCATCGCCTCGCGATGTCATCTGATCGGCAAGTCCATCGATCCGATCTTTCATTCGATGCGCAGCAGTGTTGCCTTCCCATCCGGCGAGTTCAATGTACTGATGGAGTAGCACCCGAGCCGCGGCGATGCGTCTTCTGGATATTGCCGATTGGCACAAGAGCAACAGGCAACGTTCCAACTTCTTCAGAATCCGCTCATTGCCGGGCCATGCCTGCTGCAGTCGCTCAAGGCCGAACCGGCATCTCGTCCCGATGGTCTCATAGACTTCTGCATTGAGGTGTTCATCCACGATTTGCGACTCAAGTTCTTCGAGTTCTTGATCACACTGCGATTCCAGATCCGAGAGTTCGCCGTACTCGAGGAAGTACCGGATGTCTTCAAGCATGGAGATCACTGAGGGATATCGATCATCTGGATCTGCCGCCATGGCGCGGGTGCAGATCTGTTTCAGCGGGGACGGCCACACATCGCTCAAGGACGGCACCGGATACTGCAGCGCCATCTCGAAAACGGCCTGCATTGAATCGCCCATATGCGGTGGATGTCCTGTCATCACGTGATACAGCGTCGCGCCGAGCAGGTAGACATCGCTTCGCACATCGAGTTTCGGAACCCGTGCGAGCATTTCGGGCGCCGCATAGCACGGCGTTCCGGCAAAGCCATTCGCTTCGAAGGCACCCTCCTCGGGAAGTTGGCATGCAATACCCCAATCGATGAGGTACATCTCGCCAAACTCACCGACGACCACATTTTCTGGTTTGACATCGCGGTGGATGATGCCACGACTGTGCGCGAAACCCAGTGCCTCGCCGATACGAATCAAGATCGCCAGATGCTTTCGTATCGCAGCTGCATCGAGTTGTCCGTCGTCAAATCCTGCAAATTCTTCTTCAAGCAAAGCACCCCATTCGACACCGGTAATCCGCTTCATGACGAGCAGGTCATTCCCCTCCGGCGTACTCCCGAGCAGATGAACGGGCGGTATGGCCGGGTGCTCCAACTGGCCCATCAAGTAGGCCTCACGGCGAAGGCGCGTATTGGAGTCGGCGCTGCGACGTTCAGGGCGCACGCGTTTGACGGCCACCTTCCGCTGCAGACATGACTGCACAGCGGCATCCACCACCCCGAGTCCACCGGAACCGATCAGGTCCTCGATCACCAGATCGCCATCACTTGCATACCCCTCCTTCTCGGTGACCAGAACTTCAGGCAGTTTCCGCTCCCTCAACTCGACGGTGCCCGATGAGGGCGGCACCGGCATCCAGTTGCTGTCTAGGGGACGCCAGGTCTGGGTCGGCATCATGTCTACAGGAAGCGTGCTGGCCAGACGTTTACCTTCCGCTCCGACGTCGCTCACGCCGCACCTGCCATCAGCGATGTAGACGTTGTCACCAGCGCGAACTCGGGCATCACCACACCGAGGTATGTCTCTCGTTCCGCGTGGTCCATGGAAAGTGCTGCATCACCGAGGATCTGCACGTCATACCCAAGTTGGTATGCCGTACGGCAGGTCGCATCAAGAATGCCACCGATGAGCAGTCCGGCCAGCACAAGGGTTTGGCGTGGCTGCCGGGCCAGTTCATCATCGAGTCGACTTCCACGAAAGGCATTGCGTCCCGGTGCCGCTCGCAGGCAGGTCAGTTCGGTCCCCAACGATGTGATCGCCGAATGGACCTCGCCATTGGGCAAATGGCTTGCCAACAGGCCGTTGGACTGCAGGCATGTCTGCCCACTTCCTGCGTGGTCGGCCACCTCGTCTCCAAGATCGATGCTCACATGAATTGCGGTACCACCTTCATCCATCACTGCTGACGCAAATCGTGTGATGCAAGACCGCACCGCGTCGATCGATTCCGGCGATTCGATCTGCTGCCGCAGGGGGGATGCATCGCCGAAGATCCCTTGCTGAATACCAACCATCACAAACTGTGTTTGCCACAAAGCCATCGATCGAATCGGTTTAGGCCGTTTGCCCAACGAGCCCATTGATCACATCTGCGGAGTTCTGCACAGAGGCATAGGTGGGAAAGATCGTCTCGCAGAAAAAGTCTTGTTCGGCGGCGGTTCTCGCTGCGGTGCAGTCTTCGAGAACGATCACGTTCATGCCGCGTTCATAGGCGGCGCGTGCGGTCGAGTCGATGCAGATCGAGGTGACGGCACCGGCGACGATCACATTCGTAATGCCTCCTTTATGGAGTATCTCTCCGAGGTCTGTACCGGGGAAGGCATTCAGTCCTCGCTTTCCGGGCACTTCAACAATGCGATCTCCGAAGGCCTGGATTTCGGGCACGGTGTCGGCGCCGGTGGATCCAGCCCGAAAGGCGCCGGCGTCTTTGATGGCCGCGAGAATGCCACCAGCCTGCCGAATTTCCGAGTAATCCTCGCTGAAGATGATCGGTGTGGCGATGATGCTGGTTTCGGTCTCTTGCACAGCGTCGATGAGACTGACCGTGCTGGCGAGCACTTCGTCGGTCCGTTCGGGGCTCTCAAGCACTCCACGGAGGATTCCATCTTCGCCGAAGTAATCGTTCTGATAACCGATCAGCAGGAGCGCCGTCGTGCTTGCATTCATCAAAAATCTCCTTTCCCTGTTAGGCCAAACGTAGTATAGGGGGGTCACGGCGGGGCTCTCCTCGGAGGCAGGCAACGCGGCTGCTGACCGCAATCAATGGCGTGTTGCGGCGTGTTGCGGCGGCCATTTCGGGCATTGAGTATCGGCAGCGGCTCGGCGGCCCCGCTCGGCATACTGTCCGGCGTACTGTCCGGCCCCCCTGTCGGTGGACTTCTCTCTTGTGTTACTATTCGCTTCTTGCCGGCCGATTGGCGTTGTGTCCTGCTGGCGACAACTTGGTTCCCCCTGCGGGTGTAGCTCAGTGGTAGAGCGTCACGTTGCCAACGTGAATGTCGACGGTTCGAATCCGTTCACCCGCTTTTTCTG
>MPMA02030089.1_pt1 | contig 46905 bp, 36 predicted proteins | sample 1617361 | NCBI WGS metagenome assembly MPMA02 (sample SAMN05944807, study PRJNA350692) | marine metagenome | biome: marine; feature: ODZ; material: water; isolation source: 180 m water sample filtered on 0.2 um supor filter | place: Pacific Ocean | collected 2012-04-08 | depth 180m m | reverse complement strand
CAACCCAGTGATGGTAGCACCAAATATATCTACAGCTATTACAGCTTTGTCGTTCAGCATGGCTGTACCGGGAACAAAATAATCAATGATAAAATAACTTACGACCAGCATAAGAACTCCGGCGCCATATGTGCCGACATTGAGTGCGGTCTGAGGGTTGCCACCCTCCTTGGTTCTCACAAAGAATGTTCCGATGATGGAAACAATAATGCCTGCTCCTGCCAGATAAAGCGGCAACATGACCAGGTTTTTGGCACCAGCCGCTGCCGCAAGGACCATAGCTCCAATAATGGAGCCCACGTAAGATTCGAATAGATCGGCACCCATGCCGGCCACATCACCCACATTATCACCCACATTATCGGCGATGGTGGCAGGATTTCGTGGATCATCTTCTGGGATTCCTGCTTCTACCTTTCCTACAAGGTCAGCACCAACATCAGCTGCTTTCGTATAAATGCCTCCACCAACACGGGCGAAGAGAGCGATGGATGAGGCACCCATGGCAAATCCTGAGAGGAGTGTCATCACGTGCTGAAGATCAACTCCTTCATTCAGTCCGCCGTACAAGTAAAACAGTGAAGAGAGGCCAACAATACCCAAACCCACAACACTCATACCCATGACAGATCCACCTGCAAAAGCAACGCCAAGGGCGGAATTGAGGCTGGTTCTAGCGGCCTGTGTTGTACGGTGGTTGGCCGCTGTAGCTACTCGCATGCCAAAAAAACCAGCAAAACCACTACAAAGAGCACCAACAATAAAACTTGCTGCCACCATGCTGGTTTTTTGTGACGCATTGCCCCATGCAAGAAGTGCGGCTACCGCAACCACAAACACGGCCAGGACTTTATACTCCCGGGCGAGGAATGCCATGGCACCTTCCCGAACAGCTGTACCGATTTCTATCATCTTCTCATTGCCGGGATCCTGCTTATTTACCCAGGAAGATTTCACAAGCGCATAGATCAAAGCCAAAACACCCGCCAGTGGAATAAAATAAAACAAGTTCATTAATCAACTAACTCCTCTGTCTGTGATCTGTTGAATTCAGCCATGGTCTTTTCCAAACCTTTGGTCAAAATAGATTCCACTGCATCGGCACCTCGGATCATCATTTCTTCAGCCAAAGGCTGATCTTTCTTCCGGAACGGTTTTAGCACATAATCTTCTGCCGGCCGCATTTGCTCCTCCGTGCCAATACCCATGCGTATCCGCGGGAAGTCGGTGCTACCCAGTTGGTAGATAACCGATTCCAGACCGCGGTGACACCCATCGCCACCGGCCGGCCGAACCCGCATGGTACCCAGCAGAAGATCTACATCATCCACGATTATGTGAAGATCTGCCAGATCAATCTGCCAATGGGCCTGAACCTCCTTCACTGGGATGCCACTTCTATTCATACCCGATGTCGGTTTAACCCAGACAAGATCATCAGATCTAGCATAAACATAGTCCCCTTTCCCTGGTCGAAAAGCGAGATTTCGGCGGCGAACAAGCTCATCCACCACCCAAAACCCGAAATTGTGCTTTGTGTCGGCATAGTGATCTTCCACATTCCCTAAACCGATAAACGCAATCACTTTGAAGCACCTTCCTCCTTCTCTCCATCACCGGATGGTTTGTCAGCACCTTCGTCCTCACCCTCTTCCGTGGGTGCTTCTTCACCTTCAACAGTTTCACCTTCTTCACCCTCAAGTTCTTCCTCTTCCAGCTCAGGCTCTTCAATAATCTCCTCTTTCGGAGCCTGAACGGAAACTACCGTAATCTCAGGATTGGTCAAGATTTCTCCATCTTCAATAGAAAGATCATAAACATGGACACTGTCACCGACTTCCATTTCTTCCACATCAATGTGTACAGCCTCGGGTACTTTTGTGGCAGGACAACTAATCTCCAGTTCTGTAATATTTTGTGTCATTATGCCACCGGTCTTAACACCGACCGCTTCGCCGTCCAAGACCACCGGTATTGAGAGTGTGATCTTATCCTTAAGGCTCACACCAAAAAGATCCACGTGAACAATCTTTTCAGTTACAGGGTGGTACTGAATTTCCTTTAATATTGCGTGGAGTTTTTCTTCACCCACAGTTACGGCATAGATCCGAGACATGGATTGAAGTGCGTCGTGGAGGTGTCGCCTGTCTATTGCGAACGGGACTGCATCATGTGTAGCCGAGTAAAATACACCGGGTATCTTACCTTCATCTCTCATCTGTTTCGCTGCCTGGTTTCCCAGCTCTGTCCGTTTATCAAGTTCAAGTTTGAACTCTTGAGCCATAACTACCTCCGGTTAAACGTTGAATAGTGCACTGACAGACTCACCACTATGGATATTGGAGATAGCGTTCGCAAACAGGGAAGAAACCGATATCACTTCCAGTTTTTCAAACCGCCGGTTATCATCCAATTTTGCGGTGTCCGTCACAATGACTTTCTCAATAGATGAATCCATAAATCTTTTGGGTGCCTCGCCGGAAAAAAGCCCGTGAGTGGCCAAAGCACAAGCCGAAGAAGCACCATTTTTGATAGCAGCCTCAGCTGCATTAATCATGCTGCCGCCCGTATCGATCATATCATCCATCACAAATACTTCTTTGTCTTTCATATCTCCAATTAGGTGTACCACTTCCGCATGGTTCGGTGAAGTGCGTCGTTTATCAATGAGACCAAAACTGACCCCCAGACGCTTAGCATAAGCCTGTGCCATGGGTGCCCGTCCCACATCCGGTGCCAAAATGACCGTTTTATCAGGATGAAGGTCGAACTCATGCAATCTTTTAAATACAATCTGCCGTGCATAAAGGTGATCGAACGGGATATGAGTGAATCCCTGAATTTGAGGTGAGTGAAGATCCATGGTGAGCACACGACCCGCACCGACACTGGACAACATATCCATGATCACACGGGCGGAAATTGGGACTCTGGGTTGATCCTTTCTATCTTGGCGGGCATAGCCATAGTAAGGGATTACAGCCGTCACCCGGTCCGCAGAAGCACGTACTGCTGCATCGATCATAAGAACGAGTTCAATGATATTCTCCGCCGGTGGATGAGTCGACTGAACAATGAAGACATCCTGTCCTCGAATGTTCTCTTCATACTTCACCCACAGTTCTCCGTCGGAAAACTGACGGAAACTTACTTTGCTCATCTCAATACCGAGATGTTTCACTATTTTCGCTGTCAGCGGTTCGTTTGATCTTCCACTAAAGACTTTCATTGTATTTCCTCATCTCACTGTTGCCGGGCTTGGATTCGAACCAAGATTAACGGCTCCAAAGGCCGCGGTCCTGCCATTGGACGACCCGGCAAAACTGTCCCCGGCACGGCTGGGAAGCTGACTCAGTTCGCGGACCGCGCCGCATCTGAAATCTGGCTGGGATGGCAGGATTCGAACCTGCACCGTCCCGGTTAACAGCCGGGCGTCATGCCAGTTAGACCACATCCCAATACATTCGGGGCACAGTCACTGTCATTGTGTAATGGGGTGGGTAATGAAGGTTTGGAAGGCAGAGAACTGTTCCTGGGTTTTTTCAGCAACATTGTTGTCCTCAAAGATTCCAAACACAGTCGAGCCACTACCCGACAGACTGGCAAACCCCGCCCCGGCGTTTAATAGCCGTTTCTTCAGGTCACCAATCTCTGGATATGTTCGAAACACCAGAGATTCAAAATCGTTCTCAAAAAACTTCCCCAAAGATTCCCACGATAACTGCTTTTCTAGGGGGGCGGCGAAATTACCGGTACCAAATCCGCCGGACAAGAAGTTTTTAACTTCTCCATAGGCCCAGACCGTCGATATTTCCACTGCTGGACAAATCAAAAGGACCGATTTCATTGCCGGGAGTGATATGGGTGTCAACTGGTCACCGATACCTGCCGCCAGTTGTGTTCCCCCTTTCAAAAAGAAAGGGACATCTGCGCCCAGCGCTACGGCCACCTTCCTAAGAAGGCCATCATTAAGTTCCAAACCAAACAGATCATTCACTCCGTTCAGAACGGTGGCGGCATTGCTTGACCCTCCACCCAAACCTCCTGCTACAGGAATCCGTTTTTCGAGATGAATGGAGACACCGCCCAGTTCAGGGACAGCTTTTTTCAATGCATTATAAGCTTTTACGCAAAGATTTGTATGGTCGACGGGAAGCTCCGGTTCAGAACAGGTGAACGTGCAATCTTCGGGAACTTTATCAAGAATAATTTCATCAGCCAGTGAAATTTCCTGGAAAATAGTCTTGATGGTGTGGTAGCCATCGTCTCGCCGGCCTGTGATCTTCAGGCCAATGTTGACTTTGGCTCGAGAAGAGAGTGTGAGAGGAATCTCTTACCTCAGCTGTCAGGTCGCCCGAGTGTAGCGATAGCCACGGCGCCAACCCCCTCACCACTGCCGGTAAAACCCAATCCGTCCGTGGTTGTAGCTTTCACCGAAAAATTCTGAGTGTCAAGGCCCATCTCTGATGAAAGCGTTTGCCTCATAGAGTGGAGATATTCACTCAGTCGGGGCGACTCAAGAATCACAGTCCCGTCCACGTTTGCGATCACAAATCCCGCTTCGTTCACCAGCTCTACAACGTGGGAAAGAAACGTAAGGCTCGATGCTCCTTTCCACCTGTCATTGCTGCTGGGAAAGTGGGTACCGATATCACCCAAAGCAGCGGCGCCCAAGAGCGCATCCACAACAGCATGCGTCAAAACATCTCCGTCGGAGTGACCAACAGAACCTTTGTCAGACGGAATTCTAACCCCGCCGATAATCAGGGTTTCGCCGACAGAGAGCCGGTGAACGTCATAGCCGATTCCTGTCCTAACCATAAGCTCCTATAGAGAGAATGGCTTCAGCAAGGGTAAGATCGTTCCTTGTGGTAATTTTTATATTGAAAGAACTCCCTTCCACAATGGCAATCCGTCCGCCCACATTTTCTACCAGTTGAGCTTCATCAGTTGCCACAATTCTGTGCGTCAAAGAATGTTCGAAAGCTTTGTCCAGAATACCTACAGCAAATGTCTGAGGTGTCTGGGCCTGCCAAACTGTGGAGCGGTCCATGGTTTTATTGATGAGACCGTTATCAGAAACTTTCAGCGTATCTGCAGCAGGGATGGCAACAATAGCGCCGTCGTAAGTGCCTGCAAGTTCTACAGTCTTCTCGATCCATTCACCTTGGAGGAAAGGACGAGCAGCGTCATGAATTACTACAACCTCTACTCTCTCCCTAATTTGAGAAAAGGCGTTGTAGACGCTCTCCTGTCTCTGCTCACCTCCGGGAATGACAAGTATGTTATCATTACTACCTTTTCCCAAAAGCTGATTACATTTTTCCACATCGCCGGCAGGGACTGCTACCACAGTTTCATCAATGATGGGTGATTCAAGAAAGCTTCTCGCAGATCTCAGGAAAAGGGGTTCGCCGCCCAACTCAGCGAACTGTTTCTTTGGATCATCACTCTCGGTTATGAATCGTTTCCCCTCGCCTGCGGCGGCTATGATTGCCCCAACCTTCACTACAAATCAGAGGATCAGCATGGCATCGCCATAACTGAGAAATCTATAATTCTTCTTCAACGCTTCTTTGTATGCCTTGAAGATGAATTCTCTCTCAGCGAAAGCACAAAGAAGCATAAGCAGCGTCGATTTTGGCTGGTGGAAATTGGTAATGATGGCATCGGTCATCTTAAAGTCGCAAGGAGGGTAAATAAACTTATCCGTCCAGCCCCGCTTCGGTGTAACCTGAAAACCGGAAACAACAACAGTCTCCAATGCCCTCACTGAAGAAGTTCCCACCGCAAAGATGCGTTTCCCGCGTTCCCTAGTCTCGTTTATAGCGATAGCTGTTTCAGGAGGAACTTCAAAATATTCAGAATCCATTTGATGACGAGTAAGATCTTCAACTTGCACTGGGCGAAACGTTCCAAGACCAATATGGAGCACGATAGGTGCCACACGAACACCTTTGGCCTTAATCTTCTTCAATAAATCGTCAGTAAAATGAAGACCAGCAGTAGGCGCTGCTACGGCACCTCTATTTGAAGCGAAAACGGTCTGATAACGCTCTTTATCCTTGGGCGTATCAGGCCGGCTAATATACGGTGGTAGGGGAGCATGCCCGATTCTGTCAATTATTTCATAGAAATTCTTCGTGTCATATTCAAAGCGAACCACACGGCCGCCGGAGACGGTATTATCGATAACATCGCAGTGAACCTTGTCAGTGAAATGAAGTTTATTTCCAATCCGGACTTTTCGAGCTGGTTTTACCAACACTTCCCAGAGGTCATTCTCCAATTCTCTTAGCAGAAAAACTTCCACTTTAGCATCGGTCCTATCTTTCACCGCAAAAAGACGGGCTGGGAAAACCTTGGTCTGATTGACAATGACAAGATCATTTTTCTTGAGATAATCAACAATATTGTGAAACCGCTTATGTTCAATTTCCTCTGTGTCCTTGTGGATCACCATAAGTTTGGAGTACTCCCGCCGTGGCCACGGTTCCTGCGCAATCCGTGTCTTGGGTAACTTGTAATCAAAATCCGTTAACCTGAGCTTTACTCTTTTTTCAAATAGCATTTATCCCTCCTGGTTAAAAAGTTTCTGCTGATTTTCTAGTTTTTCAATTCCGAGATATTTGAATGCTCTTGCTTCGGCAACTCTACCGCGAGCTGTCCGCTGGATGAAACCTTCCTTGATAAGAAAAGGTTCATAAACATCCTCAATTGTCTGAGAATCTTCTCCGATAGCAACACTAAGGGAATTTAAACCTACAGGTCCGCCGCTAAATTTTTCCACCAGTGACGACAGTATTGCCCGATCCATATCATCCAAGCCATGACCATCTATTCCCAGCTTTTCCAGAGATTTCATTGCCACTTCTTTTGTAATCTTTCCGTCGGCTTTCACTTCGGCATAGTCACGAGTCCTCCTGAGAATGCGGTTGGCAACACGGGGTGTCCCCCGGGAGCGAGATGCCAGTTCAAAAGCACCGCCTTTGTCGATTTTCACTGAAAGAATTTTAGCCGAACGGGAAATAATTTGAATAAGATCTTGCACCTCATAAAAGTCCACTCGCAGCACTACGCCAAACCGGTCTCGCATGGGTGAGGTGAGACTGCCAAGGCGGGTAGTTGCGCCAATAAGGGTAAAAGGTTCCAGATTCAGGCGGACGCTTCGGGCGCTGGGTCCTTTATCGATTAAGATATCGATGCCGTAGTCCTCCATGGCTGAATAGAGATACTCTTCCACAACATTGTTGATCCGGTGAACTTCATCAATAAAAAAAACATCCCGGCCTCTGAGATTCGTAAGAAGCCCCGCCAAATCAGCAGCCCGTTCCATCACAGGTCCCGATGTCTGCTTCAGATTCACATCCAGTTCCTTTGAAATAATGTGGGCCAATGTTGTCTTACCCAATCCCGGTGGACCGAAAAGTAAAACATGATCGAGGGCTTCGCCCCGTTTCTGTGACGCTTCAATATAAAGTTTCAGGTTTTCAACAACGTCAGACTGGCCTACAAATTCATCGAAGTTGGTTGGCCGGAGAGTCTGGTCGGCAACCAAATCCTCTTCTTGGGGAGCAGGAGTTGTTATGTGCGGGTCAGTCATTCAGGAAAGAGATATCCACGCTGAGCACTTCGAGGTCTTTTTAGTGTCTATACGTAACCCTCAATTTAATATGAGGTTGAAGCGATTGCAATTAAAGAGTCTTCAGGAAAAGGAAAGTGCGCTACGCAAGCGAGTAAGGCGAGCATCTCTTTCTGAGGAGAAACGTCCAATTCCTTTCTCAAGCCAATCCTTGGAAAGATGTGCTTCTTCCACCACCTCATCCACACTGCCCCCAGACCGCCACCGGTTGTCCCAGTCTGAGGCGAGAGAATACTCTTTCACTACAGGATTAGCAATCCAACTGTACATAAGGCGGAGTCCGCCGTTGGTGACGACCATGGCGTCGTTCATATCTTCCTCTGACAGTATGGACTGTCTATACTCCTCAGCCTGACGCTGAAAAAGTCCCCAAGATACGGCTGCAACAATCTTCACATTGGGGCCGTCCTGATTGATATGAGGAAGAATTTTAATGAGGTTCGAGGTGCAACTGGTCCCCCGGATGATAACAGTCCCTTCGCGCGGTTTATTTTCGCTGTAATTTCTGATGATGTAGGCCCCTTTTGCTGCTTCCATGTGGGAGGCCATACCAAGAGCCTGCCTGTCGGGAATTTCTATGGGCGGTCGGGTCAGGTGTAGAGCAATGACAGGCACATCGGTGCTCAGGGCAGCGCCGAGGACAGGTGCAACCTCGTTATGCTCCCATGGGTGGAGATTCAAAATATGCCCTTCAGGAAACAGTTGTGTCACGCCCGGTGCGAAGATGCCGAAATGAGTTCTGGCGTCTTCGGCTGTCTCCGGCCCAGAATGGCCTGCTACCCAAATTAGCTTCCCCACTTTCAGTTCAGAATCTTGTACCACCTGACTAAAAAGACGGATGGGACCGTACTTGAGATAAGAGAATGAGCCGTATGTGGAGCAGGCACCTATAAAACCGTTGAATTCTTCGTATGGTTTTTCACTGAAATTAACCGTCGTCATACCGACAAGGATACCAGCGTTGGCAAACTCTGTAATGGCCTGCGGCAAAACAGTACCATCCAGATTGGTATCACGGTTGTAAAAGCCAAAGTCGGGCTTGTCGTTCCATCCTTTTCCAAAGCCGGAGATGTTTGTTGAATCAGCCAGATCAGCTGACGCCGCAATAACCATAGGCCGGCCGTACTTTTCCCTCACATAGCTGTTGAGCCAGGAACCAAACTTGGCCAAGGCAACCCGGTTAGGAGCGTTTGTGCCCGGTTCTACAAAGAGATCGTCTGGATAGGATTCGTAGTCAGTGATAACCGAATCATTGAATGGATTGGATTTTCCAACGCGGCACTCTTTTATAACTTCCGGTACTAAGTTCCCAAGCTCCACCAATCGGCCGGACAAGTAATCAACAAGAGCCTGGTCCCGCTCCAGAACTGACATAACCGTTTCCATATGACTCACTGCCTGATCGTTTAGGGCTCTTTCATCCTCAGGGGCAGAATCTCCGAACCCATCAAATTCAACGTCATACTTCTCCCCGAATTGTTGTTTGGTTTCCCAGAAAAGTTCCGAGTTCCTTTTGTGTGGCGTACCGTGGCTCTTGTAATCGTAAACACCGTAGCCGCGCCCTTTCCTATTTTTGGTCCAGATCATTTTTGGTACATTGGGCTCATCATCTTTGAAGAGACGGTGATAAGCAGACATGACCTCCTCCCAACTTTCTCCTTCCTCAGTTCCTTCCACGTGCCAGCCGAAGGGTTCAAACCACTCTTTTGGCGAACCACACATCACATCGCTGAATGGTCGCGAGTCGATACCGTGGTCATTCCAGTCGATGAAGTAAACCAAATTTCCCAGTCCCAAACCATACGCCGACTGGCGAGCTTCGTAGCTGGCACCAGTGGTAAGGCCCCCTTCCCCCTCAAAGGCAAACACTTTCACTTCGTCGGTTCCAGCCAGTTTGTGCGCCAGTGCTTCGCCCACTGCCGACGGTGAGCCATGGCCGGAAGGACCAGTATTGAATTTGAGAAAAAGTGTCTTACCAGACATTTCGGCGTGTCCCGGAAGACCACCACCACGGCGCAGGGTCAGTAGATCTTCCCAAATGAGCATCCTTTCATCCCCTCCTTTAACAAGATAACAGTCATTCTTCGTTTGGTTGTACTTGATTCTGAGCGCTTCGTTGAAAACAGCCAGTGTGGCATACACTGCAGGATTGGTATGACCGGCCACCAGAACAAACCGATCACCAAACCGCTTACCTGGTTCCCGGATATCCCATTGCATGGCACCAGAAAGAAGCGTGGTTACCATAGCATGAACCTTGGAACGAGAGCCGCCGGGATGACCACTCTGCCTGTGGTTGAGCATAAGATCTATGCATTGATCGATGAGATCCTTTATCACTTCCCACTGTGCAAATTCACTCTTCAGTTGTTTCATCGATTTCAGTCTGTTTTTCACTCTACCCTCCTATCCGCCAACAACTTTTTCACAGTGTTCACAACATTCTCAACATTCATTCCCAATTGCTCCATGACTGTTGGACCCGGGGCTGAAGTCCCAAATCTGTCGACACCCACTACAGCACCTTTATGGTCCACATAACGGTGCCAACCCAGGGTGGCTCCCGCTTCCAAAGCCACTTTCGGAACACCGGTCGGAAAAACGGAATGGCGGTAATCCTCCGACTGCTGCTCAAAAAGCTCCCACGAAGGCATGGAGACAACGCGGGCGTGTGTACCATTTTCTGACAAAGTTTGTTGAGCCTGAAGTGCAAGCGAGACTTCCGAACCGGTTGCAAGCAAGATGATATCAGCAACACCATCTGCGGCCTCTCTGGCTATGTATGCCCCATGGGCAACACCTTCAGAGATAGGATAGTATTCTTTCTCCATCACTGGCAGCTTTTGGCGCGTCAGGATAAGCGCCACTGGGCCGTCAGTTGTAAGGGCAGTTCGCCATGCTTCAGCTGTTTCATTGGCGTCAGCTGGCCGGAGGACAGTCAACCCCGGAATGAGGCGCAAGGACATGGTTTGTTCAACGGGTTGATGGGTAGGCCCGTCCTCACCAACGCCTACGCTGTCATGGGTAAAAATATAGATCACCTTCGTTTGCATGAGAGCCGAAAGTCGTATAGAGCCTCTCATGTAGTCTGAGAATATGAGAAAAGTGCCTACATAAGGAATCACCCCCCCGTGAAGCGCCATGCCATTTGCAATTCCTGCCATGGCGTGCTCCCGGATACCGAAGTGAACATTGTGACCAGCACCGTTTCCCGGCCCGAAAACACTCTTATCATTTTGGATAGTTTTGTTGGAGGGTGCTAAATCAGCAGAACCCCCGACAAGATTGTCGATTATTGACGCCACGGAATTCAGCACAACCCCAGAAGCAGCACGAGTGGCCAAGGGGCCATCTCTTTCACCAAAGGATGGAATAGTATCCTCCCACCCTTCAGGCAAATCCCCTGTCATGGCCAGCTTCAACTCCTTCAGTAGATCGGGGTGCGCTTCGCCGTAACGGGACCTGAGATCATTCCACACTTTTTCCGCTGCTTTTCCCGATTCAACGGCGTTGCAGTAATCTTTGACCTTATGAGGAACATGAAACATGGGCTCAAGCGGCCAGTCCAATTTTTCTTTTGTGGCCAGAAGAGCCTCTTCCCCCAGCGGTTCACCGTGAGCCGAGGCGGTGTCCTGTTTTGGGCTGCCGTAGCCGATGTGTGTTCGCACTATAATGATCGACGGCCGTGAATCTTCCTGCCCATTTTTCACGGCTGATTCCATGGCATTCAGATCATTCCCATCTTCAACATGTTGCACATGCCAGCCGTAGGCATCGAAACGCTTCGCTACATCCTCACTGAACGTCAGATCGGTACCACCGTCAATAGTTATTTTGTTATCGTCATACAGATAAATCATTTTACCCAAACCCAAGTGACCTGCCATGGAAGCAGCTTCAGATGCAATCCCCTCCATAAGATCGCCATCGGAGACGATGGCATAGGTAAAATGGTTAATGATATTCAGACCATTCCGATTGAATTTGTTCGCAAGAAACTTTTCCGTCATGGCCATGCCGACACCATTGGCAAATCCCTGACCAAGGGGGCCAGTGGTGGTTTCCACGCCCGGCGTGTGACCGAATTCAGGATGTCCCGGTGTTTTACTCCCCCACTGACGGAAGTTTTTTATATCATCAAGGGATAAATCATAACCTGCCATGTGGAGCAAGGCGTACAGAAGTGAGGAACCGTGTCCGGCAGACAAGATAAATCGATCCCTGTCAAACCAGTGAGGATTTGCCGGATTGTGCTTCAGGAACCGGTTCCAGATTAAGTAAGCCATGGGGGCCGCGCCAAGTGGAAGTCCCGGATGACCGGAGTTGGCAGCCTGTACCGCATCCGTTGCTAGAAACCGGAGTGTGTTGATGGAGAGAGTATCGAGTTCTTTTGACGTCATGCTTTACCGTTCAATATGGGTTTAAGGAATTGCCCAGTATATGATTTTTTGTTTTTCATAACCTGTTCTGGAGTTCCCTCAGCAACGATTGTACCTCCTTCATCACCCCCCTCAGGACCAAGATCGATGATCCAGTCAGCAGTCTTGATGACGTCAAGATTATGCTCAATGACAATCACACTGTTCCCTTTCTCCACAAGCCGCGTCAAAACATTAAGCAGCATTCGAACATCCTCAAAATGGAGCCCGGTGGTGGGTTCGTCAAGAATGTAGAGTGTGCGGCCAGTACCGATGCGCGAAAGCTCTGAGGAAAGTTTTACCCGCTGAGCCTCGCCTCCTGAGAGTGTCGTCGCCTGCTGGCCCAAGCGGATATAGCCAAGTCCCACATCCCGAAGGGTCTCTAGCCGCCTTTTAATCTGCGGAATGTTCTTGAAAAAGCCGAGTGCTTCCTCCACTGTCATACCCAAAACATCGGCAATTGTTTTCCCCTTATAGCTTATCTCCAACGTCTCACGGTTGTACCGAGACCCTTTGCACACCTCACACTGCACATAGACGTCAGGTAAGAAATGCATCTCTATCTTAATGATGCCGTCACCTTTGCACGCTTCACACCGTCCACCCTTCACGTTGAAGGAAAAGCGTCCTGGTTTATAACCTCGCAGTTTTGACTCGGGTAATTTCGTAAATAGTTCGCGGATATGTGTAAAAACGCCCGTATAGGTGGCGGGATTTGATCTCGGCGTCCTCCCGATAGGAGATTGATCAATGTCAATAACCTTATCCAGATAGAGTAACCCTTCCATATCCTTGTAAGAAAGAGGCGTTTTCCTGGCGTTGTGGAACTGTCTGGCCATAATGGGATAGAGCGTCTCATTAACCAACGTACTCTTACCTGAACCGGATACACCCGTCACACAGATAAATCTCCCCAGCGGAAATGAGACATCGAGAGATTTGAGATTGTTCCCGCTAGCACCCGACAGCAAAATATTTTTTCCCAAACCATTCCGCCTTTCAGAGGGAATTTCAATCTTTTTCTTTCCCGACAGATATTGCCCTGTGATTGAATTATCCGCTTTGGCCAGTTTACCGGGGGCACCTGAAAAAACCACATCACCACCTGTCTCCCCGGCTCCAGGCCCGAGATCCACTACAAAATCGGCTCTCTCTATGGTTTCCCTATCGTGTTCCACCACAAGGACAGTATTTCCCAGATCCCTCAGTTTTTCCAAGGTGGCAATAAGCCGTTTGTTATCACGCTGGTGAAGTCCAATGGACGGTTCATCAAGGATATACAGGACTCCCACAAGCTGAGAGCCGATCTGCGTGGCCAGCCGAATCCGCTGCGCTTCACCGCCGGAAAGGGTGACTGCCGACCGTTCAAGTGTCAGATAATCCAGGCCCACGTTCTCAAGAAACTGGAGCCTCTGTTTAACCTCTTTTAGAACCTGTTTGGCGATTGTGGCTTCACTTTTGGTCAGTTTTAATTTCTGAAAAAACTCAGCTACTTCTCGAATAGATTTTTTTGACAATTGCCCGATATTGAGACCACCCAGAGTTACTGAAAGACTCTGTTTCCGGAGGCGGGCACCACTACATTCGGGACAGGGACGCATGCTCATGAACTTCTCAATCCACTCACGGATACCTGCTGAATTTGTCTGGCGATATCGCCGCTCTAGGTTTCGGACGACGCCTTCAAAACCTCCGGAATACTCACCGGAAAATCGTTTGGACTTATACTGCATCTTAACCTGATCACTACCCGTTCCAAACAGGAGTACTTCCTGGGCCCGTTTAGGAAGTTTGTACCAGGGCGTGGTGAACTTGAAGTTGTAATGGTGGGCAAGACTTTTCAGGATGGCACTGTACCAGCTTCCTCGGGGCTGTTCACCCAAAGGCAGGATGGCACCCTGAATCAGAGATTTCTTCTTGTCCGGGACAAGAAATCCCGGATCAACTTCCATACGTGAACCGAGCCCATCGCAGGTTCTACAGGCACCATAAGGTGAATTAAAAGAGAACATTCTCGGCGAAAGCTCTTCCATACTCACTTCGCATTTGGGACAGGCGAAATGTTCACTGAAAATGTGTTCCTCCCTCGGTAAAATGTTGACAATAACCAATCCGAGACCAATCTTCAGTGCCAACTCTACAGATTCGGTAAGCCTTTCTTTAACAGCTTTCTCAAGAATGATCCTGTCCACCACCACTTCAATATTGTGCTTCTTGTTACGGTGGAGGATGATTTTCTCAGCCAGATCCCGCAACTTGCCATCCACTCTTACCCGCACAAAACCTTCTCGGCTGACCTCTCTAAGCACTCCTTTGAACTGACCTTTTCGGCCTCGGACCACTGGAGCAAGAATCTGCAGTCTGGCTCCTTCATGAAATTTCATAACCGCATCAACAATCTGCTGAACAGTCTGCCGCTGGATAGGGTCACCACACTTCCAACAGTGAGGTTCCCCAATTCGGGCATATAATAAACGGAGGTAATCGTGAATTTCAGTAACAGTCCCTACCGTAGAACGAGGGTTCCGTGAGGAAGCTTTCTGCTCTATGGAAATAGCCGGTGAGAGACCCTCAATGTAATCTACATCCGGTTTTTCCATCAGACTCAGAAACTGTCGGGCATAAGCTGAAAGAGATTCTACATACCGGCGTTGCCCCTCTGCATAAATGGTATCAAAAGCGAGGGAAGATTTACCCGATCCGGAGAGACCGGTAAAAACCACAAATTTGTCACGTGGAATCTCCACATGGATATTTTTCAAATTGTGTTCCCGAGCGCCCCGGACGACGATTTTATCGGTTGAACGAGCCATAGCGACCAACCGGGTAAATTATTCTCTTCCGACGTGCTTTCAAACATGAAAGTCGGATTTTTCTGCTTAAAAAGTACCCGTAGTAGTTAGGCGGCTGACTGCTGCTGCATTCTGCCTGAAACTTCCAGCATCAACAGAGGAAAATCGGATATGAGACCGTCCACCCCAAGCGCCATTAGCCAATTCATGGCAGGTAAGTTGTTTACAGTCCAAACATTCAGTCGAAGTCTCTTTCGTTTTGCGAAGCGTATCACATTTTCGTTCATGAGATGGGCCGATGGGTGAAGCATGTCCGGATGAACGACATTGATAAACCGCGGCTTGGTGAGAATTGGCGGTACATTTTCATCGCTCCAGAGGTAAGCGGTGGGAATGGTACGATCCATCATTTTGACCCAACCAATAACAAGAGGATTGAAACTAGAGATTATGACCCTGCCATGCAGTTGATGTTCCCTGATGAGTTCCACAACTTTCGGTACTGCCTGCAAGTCAAACAATTTTATGGACTTAATCTCAATATTGAGGATGCTCTTATGAGGCAGAGCTGATACGAGCTCGGCCAGCGTAGGAATCGGGGTAACGCCCAGTTGGGGAAATTTGACTCCGGCGTTTATCCCTCGGAGCTCTGAAAAATCAGATTCATGGATGTATCCCGAACCGTCTGTTTCACGTTCCAGATCATGATTGTGGGAACAGACAACCTTACCATCTTTTGTACAGAGTACATCCACTTCGATGGCTTTGAGTCCGGTATCCACAGCTTGCTGAAATGAAAGTGTTGTATTTTCCGGTGCTTCTTTCGGCGATCCACGGTGCCCCATCATGAGAGGCCCATCCTTATAGAGATGGTTCACATCCATGGGGTACCAAAAAAAGAGATGCTTTACAACAATTGCACCAATAAAAAACAGCAGAAAAGCAGCGGTTGTCATAAATGTCACTGAACGGACGGTTTCAGTACCAGTTTTTGGAAACCGGAGTTACGAACGGTTGCTTCATCCATGAGTGTTGTCCTATAGCGGCCAGACATATAGAGTGGTGCCTGATCAGCGTAGTGGGGACTTCGGGGTAACCCAGACTGACCAGTAGGCAGTACAAATTGTGTATTATTCATATCTGAAAGGTCTACAATCCTCCGAAATGATGGGCCCACAACCCGTTGGAATGGAGCCGAGAGTGTATACTCACCATTATTAATGGTGGTACTCGATCCACCACTTTCAAAGGGCCCTACATTAAAACCAAATAGACGGTCCAGAAGCGGCATTGCGCCACCGATGGTATGAACATGTGTAAGGGTATGAAGCCGGCCCCACCACCAGTTTCCTGGCGACGGTCCAAGGCGCGTTTCCAGTTCGGCCACAGCTGAGCGGAACGCCTTGCGAATGATTTCATCCAAGTTCTCTACCCTGTCCGGGGTTCTCACATCATCAACCCAGGATGAACCACCCCGTTCCAGTACACCTCTTAGGTTGCGAAGAGAAATTGCCCAATTGCCTCGTGCCCCCACGGGTCCTATCCATGCTAAAAAAAAGTCGTCTCCAAGAAGTGCCATTTCATCGACGTAGACCGCCTCCAAAAGTTCCAGCATAACCGTACTGAAAATTAGTCCACCAACAGATTCGGGCTCAAATCCGCCGGTCCATTCTCCAAGAACATTGATGGCGTACTGAAGGTTGCTACCTTCTTCAACTGTCTCGTTTTCAAATGCTTTAATGAAATAGGGTGCAATGTCCTGGCCAAAAGGAGAAACTACATCCTGCTGGATCGCTGTCATATCATCAACGGTGAGATTTGACCGCCCATCAAGAAGTTCTGAGATTCGGTCATGTCGAGATTTTTCATGCCAGAGGCTTGATACATAATAAGGGGAATTGTCAGGGATTGTCCGGTGATTCGCCGTTGCGATAATACCATTGGGAGGATTGAAGAGCCTTGGCAGTGAAGAAGATTTGACAAAACCCTTCCAATCATATTCCGATGTCTCTCCCGGCAGCGGCACAAGAGTCTCCCCACCCTTTCGTTTGGGAATCCTGACACCCGGCCGCCAGCCGATGTTCCCTTTTTTGTCGGCATAAATAATGTTTTGTCCCGGAACGGTGAAACGGGAAACGGCCTCTGAAAAATCGCGCCAGTTCTCCATCGTGTTGAGGCGCAGGAATGCGTCCACCTCGTCACTCATGTCGCGACCGGTCCAGCGAAATGAGATGACTCTATCCCCTCCTGTTGCCAAAGGATGGAGATCAGAAATGACGGGACCTCGATGCGTTTCGCGAACCAGCAACGTCTGCGTTTTGCCACCTTTTACGGGGATTTGCTCATCCCTCAGTATCATTTCTTTCCATATGCCATCGTAATAATATTGGTTGGAATTATCAGGATTTACTTTTTCCACATAAAAGTCCAAATCATCCGTCATTAGGTTTGTGAACCCCCAGGCAGCATGCCGATTTTGCCCAAGAATTACAAAAGGGGTTCCTGGGAAGCAAACACCACTCACATCATATTTCCCTCCCACAAGATGCATCTCGTACCAGATGGAAGGTTGGGTCATCCCCAGGTGTGGGTCGTTGGATAGAATGGGTTTACCAGACTTTGTTCTGGCGCCGGAGACCACCCAACTGTTTGAACCGAGATGACCACCAGCTGTCCCCAATAGTCTACGAATGTTTTCATCGGCAACGGACATGGCTTCCCAAACAGGTGCCAGATCAAAAGCTACTGTGGGAAGTGATTCCGGGGACTCATCCGGAGCCACGGGCCACAGCTCCAATGCCTTCTTCTCACCAAACATGTACGCCACTTGTCCCAGCATCATCTCCGGATACCACGACTGTGAAAGTGAATAGGCCATCAGCCTAGCATAGCCAGTTACATGCTTCGGCTCCCAACGGATAGGTTTTATCCTCAACAGTTTGAATTCTACAGGAAGATCACCGCCCATCTCATCAATATATGCATTAACTCCGTTGCAAAAAGTTTCCAGAACTTCTCTTGATTCTGGACGGATATGATTCACTAGTTCCTCGGCAATTTTCGGGATGCCCCACGTCCTGAGAAAGATGTCACTCTTAAGCTGACTTTCACCAAATAGCTTCGACAGTGTCCCTTCAGTTGTGGCAGCATTCACTGTCATCTGGAAAAGTCGCTCCCGGGCCATGAGGTATCCTGCCGTATAGAACATGTCAGTCTCATTCTTAGCATAAACGTGAGGTACTGCGTAGTCGTCAAAGAAAACTTCAACCTCTTCTCTCAGTCCGCTTATTTTCAGATGGCCTTCATAAAGAGGCAATGACGAGTGCAAATATTGATAGGCGGAAAACCCCAGCAACAAGAGTGTTCCGACTCCGATAACTGTTCTATTTATCTTATTAGTCACCTGGTAACATCAGCAGCATACTTGTAGAAATTTAGCCATATCAGGAGATTCAGCATAACGGAGCGGACCTCACGCTCGGTTCCATGACTGCTTCATGCTCGGTATCAGTGGCTCGCTATCTGTCAGTACAGTTAGCTGTTCTACAGTTACCGGTGTGTGACCAAAATTGTTCTCTACATGTCCTTCAATAATGTACGGCCCCCGACTTCTGATGAGGTGACCAAACTTACGGTATATCTCAGGAAAAAGTACCGCTTCGTACGTCGCTGTCAAATCTTCGCAGGAGAGAAACTGCATTATCTCTCCCGGCTTGGTTTTTGTCCTGCGAGTAGTGAGCATCCAACCCACCAGCTTAACTTTTTTACCCACATATTGAGTCAACTCTTGACTGTGAACAAATCTACCCATTTTATTGACATGTTGCTGAAGAGCCTCCTTCCAGATCCAGAGCGGATGTTTTTCCACTGTCAGTTCCATCAGTTCCAGTTCGTCTCTCAACTTTTGCTCCAGGGGGTAATCCACCCATGGGATTTCGGAAGATGTTTTCACCACGCTGGGAAACATCCCATCACGGCTCGCTTTCAGTTTATGGTAGAACAGCTTCAACCGCCACAAATGTTGGGGGCGGGTGTAGCCCAGTGAATCAATAGCGCCGCACCGGATGAGTGTTTCCGCTTCTCGATAGGTCGGCTTCACCCGGATACAAAAATCTTCCAGTGATTCGAAGGGTCGTTCTGTCCGTTTTTCCAATAGCGCGATGAGGGTCTGTCGGGTAAGTCCCTTAATTTGCAAAAGACCGATACGGAGCCACGATACGTTGTCATTTGCTGTAAAGTAGGGTTCCGATTCATTCACATCCGGTGGTAGAACGGTAACACCGAGCCGCCGTGCTTCTTCCAGGTAGCACGAAGTGTGGTAAAAGCCACCGTAGTTGGACATGACAGCCGCCAAGAATTCCGCCGGGAAGTGGGCCTTGAGCCACGCCGATTGGACGGAAATGACCGAATAGGCGGCGGAGTGTGCTTTACAGAAAGCGTACCCGGAAAAAGCTACCATCTGCCGCCAGACCTCCAGGGCCGCCTCCACATTTATTCCCCGTTTCACCGCGTCCCGGATGAAGTGATCCCGGTGCTCCATGAATGGCTCATCCACCCGCTTTCCGCTCATGGAACGCCGCAATCTGTCTGATTCTGCCAAGTTCCATCCTGCAATAGCCTCGGCAATCTTGATCACATCCTCCTGGTAAAGCATGACACCGTAGGTCTCTTTCAGCAGTTCTGTGAGAGAGGCATGGACTGTCTCCACTTTTTCTTTACCATGGTGTCGTTTGACGAAATGTCTCAACATTCCTGAATCGGCGGGCCCAGGGCGAATTACCGAACTGGCGGCGATAATCATCTCAAAAGAGTCCACCTTCAGTTTTTTTAACAGTCCCCGCATTCCTGGCGATTCGATCTGGAACACGCCCATGGTGCTGCCCTCCCTGATAAGCACTTTTGTTCTTTCATCCATTTTCGACATGGTATGGCAGTTGAAATGCACATTATACTTTTCTTTCAAAATATCAGCCATTTCCGCCACCACAGTGAGGGAGCGTTGCCCCAGCAGATCAATCTTTACCAGCCCCGTTTTTTCAATCCCATGCATATCAAACTGGGTTACCACTGGACCTTTCGTGGACCGCTGGAGCGGCACATAGTCAGTAATTTTTCTCGGTGCAATGACAATACCACCACAGTGGATACCCATATGCCGTGGTCGTCCCTTCAGTTTTTTCGCCAGCCCGAATATTTCCCTGTATCTATCATCCTCCATCACTCGTTTCCCGCATCCCTTTTCATAGCGTCGTGGCAACTCACGGGACACTTTGCCGATCTCCTTTTCCGACAGCCCCATAGCCCGTGCCACATCTCGCACTGCTCCCCTTAGATGGTAAGTGTTGAATGTAGAAATCATAGCCACCCGATCTTTTCCGTACTGTTCATAGACATATTTCAGCACTTCGTCCCGGCGCTTCCAACAGAGATCCACATCAATATCCGGCGGTTCTTCTCGGTCAGGGTTGAGAAATCGCTCAAAGATAAGATTGTGTTCTATGGGATCTACCGGAGTAATACTCAAGAGATACGACACTAAACTTCCAGCCGCCGAGCCACGCCCTACCGTGGGAATGCCTCGCCTTTTTGCCCACTGAACAATATCCCAGACAATAAGAAAGTAATCGGCGTAACCCCTATCAATGATGATATCCAGTTCATAGGTCAACCGTTTCAGCACTGCTGTTGTCATAGGATCATACTTTCCCGGTAGCGCCTGGTGGCAAATGTTTACCAGATGATCAGCTGAAGTTCGATTCATTGGGCAGGTTTAAAGTCTTGGTGCTCCCTGTCGCTCCGTGCCATAAATTTGTTCCATGAAGATAGCTGTTAGTACCGATGAACGGACACCTCTTGTGGAGTCACTTTTTTGCGAACTGAAAGAGAGAGGTCACGATGTCACCTACTTCGGCCCGGAGAGAGGTGAGTCAATGGACTGGCCTGTAGTGACTGAGCAGGCAGCTCAACTTGTGGCCAGCGGTGAGGCTGCAGAAGGTATTGTCATGTGCTGGACCGGCACAGGGGCCTCCATTGCTGCTAACAAGATAAAAGGGATAAGGGCCGCCCTTTGCCTGGATAGTGCAACAGCAAAAGGTGCCCGAACCTGGAATCATGCCAATGTTATTGCTTTGAGCCTCCACTCTACGGATGATACAACACTGAAAGAGATTTTGGACGTTTGGTTCACTACACCATACAGCAGTGACAAATGGAACCTGCAACAGATTGATAGGATCAGAAAGTTGGAACAGGCATCATCTGCGAAATCAAGCACGTAGTATGGGCAGTATAGCAGACAGTAAAACGTATTACCTGAAAAGAGTGGGCAGAATAATCTGCCCACTCTTTTTTTTAGCTTTGATTGTTTCTTGCGAGAGACCCTCGAGCACACTCAATGAAATCTATTTTACACCCATACAACCAGATGATGAACTCGATTCTCCTGCCGTCTACCACGGTAATAATGAAGCGTGGATTGTTGTAACCGGTAAAGGTGGTGATCGTCTGACTGTGTATGACGCAAACAGTGGAAAAAAGGTGCGTGTAATAGGAGGCAACGGGGATGGATTCAGTCAATTTGCTTATCCCAACGGCATCTGGATTGAAGATGATCTTATGATCATTGTAGAACGAGATAATCATCGTCTTCAACTGTTCAGACTTCCTGATTTTGAACCTCTTGGATTTATTGGTGAAACTGAGCTTGCCAAACCTTACGGTATCAATGTGCTCCATGATTCAAAAGGTCAACTTGATGTTTTTGTAACAGATAGTGAATATGTAATAGACAAGGATCCGGTCGAAGTACATGGCCGACGAATCCGTCACTGGAAATTAACTGTAGAAGGTGATGCTATCTCTCATACCCTCATCAATACATTTGGTGATATCACCGGTCCCGGTATGCTCTATGAAGTGGAATCTATTTTTGCGGACAGACAACATAACCGGCTTATGATAGCAGACGAACAGGAAAATGTCATCAAGGTATATACTATGGATGGAGACTTTACCGGAATTATTCTTGCCAAAGGGCGCTTTGCCGGCGACCCGGAAGGGATTGCCCTGTATAAATGTGGTGAGAATGATGGTATCTGGATCTTTACAGATCAAAGTCACGATGGTAACCGATTCCACCTTTTTGATCGTAAATCATTAAAATACCTGGAGACCTTTACTATGAGCCAGACCACAAATACGGACGGCATCTGGTTGACACAGAAACCGACGGGTAAGTTCAATGATGGTGTATTCTGTGCCTTGAATAACGATAAGAATGTGGGTGTTGTAACTGTCAGTAGCTTTAAAGAAGCTATGCCCCATCTTTTTAGGTGTGACGGCTAAAATCTAACTATTAAACAACTCACTGTCATGCGTCATGCAAAGTCCAGCTGGAAATATCCTCATTTAAATGATTTTGAACGCCCTCTTAATTCCCGCGGTAAACGGAACGCCCCCATGATGGGACGCATCCTCCGCGATGAAAGTGTTATGTTCGACCAGATTATCAGTAGCCCCGCCAAACGTGCTATCACCACAGCGCGAACTATTGCCAGTGAAATGGGCTACTCTGAGGACAATATTGCGGAAGAACGCCGTTTTTACGGCGCTCATCCTAGTACCATCATTGAAATTCTAAAAGATCTGGACAATTCAGTCAGTCATGCAGCTGTCTTTGGTCACAATCCCACTTTTCATTCCCTTGTGGAACAACTTGTCAATACGACCATAGAGAAATTTCCCACATGTGCCGCTGCCACCATTTCTTTAGACATTGACACATGGCGGGAGCTTAAAGCGGCATCAGGCACGCTGACAGCACTCCGCCTGCCGCGGGATTACACGGATAAGTAAACGTAGGGATCAGGCCAGAACGGCATGACGGTCCACCAGTCGCCTGTAAACGGGTAACTGTTTTAGATAATCAAAAGGTATACAATACGTTCATGGGCGGCAGGTCCCACATTTCCCGTTTGTAGATAAAGAGAAATTTCCCATCCTTAAACACAATTCCGCCGGAAGTCTTGATTCGATCCATCATTTAGGTGTGTCCTTGTAGGCTGAAGAGAAGTTCATACTGCTCTTTTGTGAGATTGTCAAAAAACACGTCGTCTATGGTGATCCGGTATTCCGGAATTTCCCGCGTCCACTTTTTGGCCCTGAGATTTTTTTTCTCCGCATAGTCAATGTGCGAAAGGACATAACGCATCGCGTTCAAACGCGAAATCATCTTGTTCTCTGAATTGATGACTATCCAAGGATTCTTTTCCGTAGAGGTTTTACGGAACATCTGTTCTTTATAATAAGTAAACAAATCCCACTCACTTGCTGCTTTCAAATCATTTTCAGATAGTTTCCAATACTTTAGCGGACTTGCTTCCCGTAAACGAAATCTAAGTGTCTGACTGTGTTGTGAAACAGAAAGATAGAATTTGATGAGAATTAGTCCCTCATCCACCAAAATCTCCTCCCAATCATTGACTTTTCTCATGAAGTAGTGGTACTGTTTCTCCTTGCAGTAATTCATGGTGGGTTGTATAAGTGCCCGAGAATACCAGGATCTGTCAAAAAAGACTATTTCACCCGGCTCAGGCAACAGCTTTGCATATGTCTTCAACCACTTTTTTCTTTGCGTTGGTGACGGAACACCCAGTTCCTCCATCCTTACACTTTTTGGCATAAGTCTTTCTATAAACCGTCGGATGGTAGCCCCTTTTCCGGCAGCATCGCGGCCCTCAAACAGGAGGGCTATGCGTTGATCCTGATCCATGACCCACTCCTGTAGCTTCAGCAATTCAATCTGCAGACGGCGTTTTTCTTTTTGATATTGCCCAGGCGTCAGTTCTTTATACTGTGTTCTGTTGTAAACAATCATAGCCGAGGGGCTAATACCTCCAACTTTTCAGGTCAGCTCCGGAAGGTGCGGTCTTTTCCATCCGCTCTACAGCCTTGGGAATAAACATTTGATTATATCGAAGTCGGGACAAGGCGTTAGGTCGTGTCTGGTCACCATTCCAGCAGTGCTCCGCACGATCACCGTAGTCCACCTCACCACCATAATGAGGGCTAGTAGTTTCTTCAAGAAAATCTTCCATCAAATAGACCGCATTATTCAAGTAATAATTATCCATGTCGCCACAGTAGACATGAATCTTACCTTTCAACTTCGGACCAATCTTTGCCCAGTCCCGTTCAAGAACATAACGGAGGTCATAGTTTTCTTTCCAGTAGTCAGCCACTTCTTTATCAATCTTACCTGATTTTTTGTCCCAGATCGGTTTGGGATAGCCGTCCGAGGCCATGGGGCTGTAGACCGCTTGCCAGATATCCCACTGATCACCGGAACGGCTGTTGGTACCGATGGCCAACTCCACGTGGTTCATCTGCTTCATAGTAGCGTTCACTTCACCCAGGTAATTCCTGTGAGCCGGGGTTTCAACTTTCTTGAAGGGGCCATCTTTGAAATAAGCATTCTCATCTTCGTAAATATTCACAAGGCAGTATGCCCGAAAATCGATAGGATCGGGACAGGCGGCAAAGCAGCCGTTATATTCATCAGGGTAGAACACTTGTGCTGCCAGTGCTTCCCATCCACCGGTAGAACCACCGTATAGAAACCTTGCCCATCCTTCGCCGATACCGCGAAACTTCTCTTCAATATATGGAATCAGTTCGTAAGTGATGGCATCACCATAGGGGCCGATATTGGCGGAATTGACGGCATAGGAATCGTCGTAGTACGGGTTTTGGTGCTGGATTTTGATAACGAGCACCCGAGGAAAGTCTGGACCCGTCCACTCTTTGTAGAACTGATAATTGTACTCCTGGACGGTCTTGTTATAACCTTCCCAATCAAAGCGGGCACTGTACTCAGGCTCCAAATCAGGATCGGGTGGTTCTGTCCTGAAGCTGCCGAAATCATGAGGATAGTGACCATGAAAAATCATTAAAGGATACTTCGCTTCAGGATGTTCATCAAAACCTTCCGGTAACAAAACATGAGCACCGAGATACATGGGGCGACCCCAGAACTCCGTCAGCAACTTGCTCTGCATCTGTATATGTTTAATATATTTGGTGTCTTCCGGTGGTTCGATGGGTGGAATAACCTGATCCAGTGTAATCTTTACAGATTTTTTCTTGTCAGGATCTAAAAATATCTTCTTAGGTGTTGAATAGAGATTTCCGGGAGAACGATTCCATTTTTGACCCTCCCCGTTATCCATAGGAAGTTTCACTGTGTGCCCTGTTTTCAGGTTAAATGTTTCGTAAGTATGCAAAAGTCCCTGTACCCAATACTCTCCGGCCGGAATATTGTCAAGGGATTCGATAGGATATCCAAATACAGTGCCATCAATGACAACACCCCCCTTTGGCTTTTTCCCCAGTGCATCCACGCCATAGATCAATCCCGTATGGTTTTGGTAGGTAATCTGGAAACGAGGTTCAGATTCATCGCTTTTTGCCAACATGAGCAAAACCCGACCTTCCAAAATATTACCATCTTGTTCAGCAGGATAGTTTATGACAAACTTCAGTTTACCCGCGGACAGGGGCACTACAGCCACTAAAAAACTGAGCAAAATAGACATTATTCTAGACATGGTATTTCTCCTGGTATTTCTTTTATTAATGAAAAATCAGTGTTCATCTACTCTTATGGGTCTGCCCGGCCGAACATCTTCAACAAACCGACCACCATCTACGATAGGTACACCGTTCACCAATACATACCTAAACCCTTCAGACGGCACCGCACCATTCGTGTAAGTAGCACGATCAATGACTGTCTCCGGATCGAAAATAGTAAGATCAGCATCAGCACCAGCATAAATACGTCCTTTTGTTTGCATAGCCGGAACTCTGGCTTCCAACCGGCGAGCTGGTTCAATGGTCATTCTTCGGAGAGCATCCATAAGATCCAGGATCCCTTCGTCCCGTACATAGCGACCCAGCACTCTGGCATACGATCCGGATCCGCGGGGATGGCCTCTGCCATTTTCGATATGACCATCGCTCGCAATCATAGTAAGAGGACTTTCAATGGCTGTACGGGTCATCGCCTCTGTCCTTTGATGAACAATAACTATTCCTCCCATAGCACGGTATTGAGCAAAAGACTGGCGACTCAAACGCTCTCCTGTATTAACCCACTGAAAAATTTGATAGCGCTCCGGTTCCCATGTTTTCCAGTCGTCAAAGAGTGCTGATTCGATGTAGGTTTGGCTGGCACTGTAGGGATATGCTTCTGTTGTTACATCCTGCCCCGCGGCACGGGCTTCTTCAATAATAGCCAGAAACTCCGCCGTCTGTTCAGCACCACTAGAATTGGCGTGAACAACATGAAGAGCCGTTCCAGTATTTGCTGCACCTGTAATTGCTTCCCGGAGACCATCTAATCCACCACGAACGTGAATATGTGCCGAAGCATTATATTGTGATGCCACACGTAACATTTCCTCAAACTCTTCTACCGTGGCCGCCGGTGTATAGGCAATACCAAAACCCACAGCTACTGCACCTTGATTTAATCCTTCCTCAAACCGTCGGGTCATTTCAGCTATCTGCGATTCACTGGCCACAACAGTTTTCGCCGGGCCACTTGGCAAGAAATCTCCTTCATCCCCTGTCACAATCATCCGAACAGGAATGTGCCCAATGCTGACTCCATAGTGTATGAATTGACTTTCGTCCCGTTCGATGTACCATTTGGCAACATCCCCCGTTCCAACCTCCAACTCAAAAGCAGAGGTAACACCGTCCAGTGCTTTAAAACGGAATGCTTCCTCATTTTGACCGTGATCATGAAGATCTATGAATCCGGGTGAAACCACTAAACCGTCAGCATTGATGATACGTTTTCCAGTGATTTTGTCTTGAGTAACTATCACAATTTTACCACCCTGTATACCGATATTTCGGACATCATCCAGCCCGGAATCAGGATCCATGACCTGTCCACCTTTGATCACAATATCAAACGATCCACTAGTACAGGAACAAAATAGTATAACTGTTACAAATGCAAAAAATTGATAAATAGGTTTCATTTATGCCTCCGCCGCGCCCCGGAGAAACTCCCGGGCATGTTCCAGCGTCAGGTCTGTAATTTTTTCTCCTGAAATCATTCGTGCAATCTCAGCAACTCTCTCTTCCTGACTAAGTTCTGCCACTTCAGTCACAGTTCTACCTCCACGCTCAGCTTTGCGTACTTGGAAGTGCCTGTCGGCAAAAGAGGCAATCTGCTGAAGGTGTGTAATGGAAATGACTTGATGGTTTTGGGCAAGAGCTTTCAGTTTCTTTCCTACCAGATTAGCTGTGTCCCCACCGATGCCCACATCAATCTCATCGAACACCAGAAGGGGAATGGCATCTACTTTTGCCAGCACAGTTTTTAGCCCAAGCATAATGCGGGACATCTCTCCGCCAGAAGCAATTTTTGCCAACGGTTTCAGAGGTTCGCCGGGATTAGGCGAGATGAGAAATTCAATGTCCTCAAGCCCAAACTCTCCCGCGAGGCAGGGATCATCATCATTCGTTACTGCCATCCCGGCATTATCAGAAACAGGCTTTAGTACCGCATCAAATTTGGTCCCTTTCATACCAAGTTCCGCCAATTCAGCCTTTATTCTCTTTTTTAGATCTTTCGCACCATTGGATCGTTTAGCAGAAATTTTACTGCCCAAATCATAAACTTTTGTTTTAAGTGAGGCGATCTCTTTTTCCAGCACCTTAATTTTTTCATCCCTGTTTTCCAAGCTGTCCAATTCACCGTCGATTTTTTCTTTATATGCCATAATGCCATCATATCCTTCGCCATACTTCTTGGAAAAATCGCGGTACAACTGAAGTCTCTCGTTCACCCAGGCAAGCCGCTCGGGATCAGCTTCAATAGTGTCACCGTAACGGGACAGTTCCATGGAAATGTCATCCAGAGAATAGATTGCCTCTTTCCACTGGACAGCTTTTTCTTTCAGACTGCTGTCCAGTTCCGCCAGGGATTCAAAGACTTTCAACATCCCCCGAAGACGGTCCAGGGCGGAGTCATCATCTTCGGAAAGGGAATAACTAAGTTCTCGAGAAGTATCTTTCAGGTGCTGGGCATTACGGAGAATGGTCACCTTTTCTTCAAGTAAGCTCTGCTCCCCTGTCTCAAGCTTAGCCGCATTAATTTCTTGAAGCTGGAACCGGTAAAGTTCTTGCCTCTCCCTGGTAATTTCATCGGCGTTTACTGTCGATTCCAGTTCGGACTGCCGCTCTTTGAGTTCTGTAAAAGCAGCAGTGTAGTTTTGGGAAAATTCCTTGTCCACGGAAAACCGGTCAAGAAGCTGCCGATGATTGTCCACATTCAAAAGAGACTGATGGTGGTGTTGACCCAGAAGATCCAGTAGTATGTCACCAATTTCCTTCAGCTTTCCCACGGTCACCTGATGATCATTCACAAAAGCATAACTCCGGCCACCACGAATTACTTGTCGCCTCACAAGTACGGGTTCACCCACTCGAACATAGGAAGAAAGCAGATCTGGCACCTTACCCGCGAGTTCAAAAGTTGCTTCTACAAATGCCTCCTCTGCACCACTGCGAACCATTTCCGTGGAAGCTTTTTCACCGATGATGAGATTCATGGATCCTATAAGGATGGACTTGCCGGCGCCTGTTTGCCCCGTAAGAATGTTAAGCCCCGCACCAAAGGTGAGGTCCATATCTTCTATTAATGCGTAATTCTTAACCCGAAGTCTACTAAGCATGGAAAGAAGAATTTAATATTGCGCCGGGAAAGAATCTCGGCGGGAAATAAGTTGCTACCGGGGAAGTGTTTCAGGCAAGTCGGCCACCACGTAAGCCATAACGGCCATAGCAGCCACACAGAGATTTACATCATGGGGATCGAGCTTATCTATGGTATCTGCATTGGTATGGTGATACCAGAAATATTTTGATCCTTCAACCCTGAGCCCCATCCCTGGAACCCCTTCGCGCATGATGGGACCGATGTCAGCGCCGCCGCCGCTGGGAGCAATTTCTCCGGCTTCTATGGGTTCCAGCAATGTGGCAATCTGCTTAATGATTTCCCGGGCGTGGTCCGAACCGGTGAAGCCAAATCCGGACGGCTTGAACACACCGCTGTCAGATTCCATGGCGAGCACATGGTTTTTCAGTTCGTCTTGGTGTGCGTCGCGATAGGCGTTACCGCCACGGAGGCCGTTCTCCTCATTCGTCCACATGACCACCCGCACAGTCCGGCGCGGACGGAGACCAAGATCTTTCATCAATTTTACGGCTTGCCATGCTGCTACACAGCCGCCAGCATCATCCATAGCCCCTTGACCTACATCCCAGGAATCAATATGTCCCCCAAGAACAACCACCTCTTCCGGCGTTTCAATGCCCCTTAACTCTCCCACTACATTTCTGGAAGGGACATCATCCTCAAAATGGGCTTCCATATAGAGCGACAGGACAATAGGTTCACCCCTGTCGGCCAGACGGCCCAGCATCATGGCATCTTCCACTGTAATGGCAGCGTGGGGAATCTTGGGAACGCCCTCTTTGTATCCCATCCCGCCGGTGTGGGGTGTATTCATGGAGAATGGTCCCACCGAACGAATTAGGCTCGCCACCGCTCCCGCCTCAGCCGCGGCATTGGCTCCATCATGTCGGTAACGGACTGTTTTACCATAGTTGATAAACGGTGCATTGAAGAGAACGATTTTCCCTTTCGCTTCACCGGCACGTCTTTCCAGCTCCTCAAAATCGTCAACCACCAGCACTTCAGCTGTAATTCCATCACTGGGTGTCGCCACACTGCCACCGAGGCCAAGCATGGCCATCTCCTTTTTCCACGGTACTTCCATGCGGGCCCATTCTTTTCCACGAACCCATCTCGGAATCATCACCTCTTCACCGTGGACATTCTCGAATCCGTCTTTTTTCATCTCTTCAAGAATCCAGTCAATGGCATCCTCAAGATTCTTTGTTCCGCTAAAACGCGGTCCAAAACTGTCCGTTAATTCGGCAAGACGATTATAGGCAAAACTGTCGGCCAGAGCAGCGGTGATAAGTTTCTCAGCAATGCCACGGTATGAAGTCCCAATGTGCAAGTTTTTTTGAGCCCCTTCTAGAGATGGTGTAATAGAAAAAGATGCCCACAACAACATACAGGTACTCAAAAATGAGAGATGCAAGTTCACCATGATAAAGCCATGAAGAGATTATCCCAGACGAATCTGTTTATTTCCAAGTGGTTATGAAAAATGTGCAGAGTTCTTTTTTGCTGGTTCCTAGATCATTTACGGAACCAATGTAGCTAAAAGAACCTTTCGAACAAACAAATCCAACTGTATCAAATCAGAATATCAATAACCTGACTTTGTTGTCGTTATGACGACGGCTGCTATTCTGTAAGGATCGCCGTTGGAAGCGGGTCGTCTGTCTTCAAGCCGTCCTTTCCACCCATCTTCAATAGTTCCTACAGGAATCCGTATGGATGCACCTCTATCGTATGCGGCAAATGAAAATGTATCGATGGATTCTGTTTCGTGGGCACCAGTCAACCTTTGATCATTATCCGCACCATAAACAGCAATATGCTCTTGAATCTTTTGCCCAAAAGCTTCGCAAATTTTGGTAAACACCGCTTCATCACCGCATGACCTCATAGTTGAGTCTGAGAAGTTGACGTGCATGCCCGAGCCATTCCAGTCACCTTTAATCGGTTTGGGATGCCAGTTTATTGCAACTCCGTATTTTTCTGCATTCCTCTCAGCTAGATATCTCGACATCCAAGTTTCGTCTCCGGCATCTTTCGCCCCTTTGGAAAATATCTGATATTCCCACTGTCCAGTTGCAACTTCAGCATTGATTCCTTCAACATTCAAACCAGCATCTAAACATTGATCAAGGTGATCTTCGATAATTTCCCTCCCAAAGGTATTCTTTGCACCGACACTGCAATAGTAAGGCCCCTGAGGACCGGGGTAGGCATTCGCGGGAAAGCCCAAAGGGAGATCCGTTTCAGGATTCCATAGGAAATACTCTTGTTCAAAACCAAACCAGAAATCATTATCATCCTCATTTATAGTCGATCGTCCGTTTGATTCATGAGGGGTTCCGTCAGCATTTAAAACCTCGGTCATTACCAGATAACCATCACGTCTATCCGGATCAGGATAGATTGCGACAGGCTTCAGCAAGCAATCAGACTCTTTTCCGGAGGCCTGCTCTGTCGAACTGCCATCAAAAGCCCACATAGGACAGTCCTTTAATTCTCCAGAAAAATCGCTTTCAATTTTTGTCTTGCTTCGAAGACTCTGAGTAGGTTTGCAACCATCTAACCATATGTACTCCAATTTTGACTTCGCACTCATAGTGGAATCTCCTATTCTTATGTTTTTGAATAAAGTCAGTAAAAAGGTTACTTAAAATTATTAATTATTAGATAAAGAAAAAAATAAAATTTTAAGTATATATGAAAATATAGCTAAATAATTATACCATTATGGGTTACAGGGGCTTTATTCCATAATCCAACCGGCCACGTCCTCACCAATAGCCAATGCTGCTGTCAACCCAGGTGAATCGATGCCGATAAGATTTATCCATCCGGGGTAATCGGACTCATGTTTCATGTAGAAATCAGAATGCCCATCCACCATTTCCACCAATTTTGGACGAATCCCGGCATAATCGGAGCTTAGGTCGCCACGCTCCAGAGCGGGCAGATATATTTTCGCTTCACGATAAAAAAGATCCAAGTCAGTTTCGTCTACGGCATAATCTTCTGATCGGTCATCCATCCATTCGGCACTGGGGCCCAGTTTCATCTCACCGTTCTGATCAAAACTTAAGTGAATTCCCAATGTATCGTGGGATACATCAGGAATTGGATAGACAAGACGTTCAATACGGTGGCGCCATTTCCCGGAAAGTTTGAAATAGGATCCCTTTAAATACCGCAGCGTGGGATGGGATTTATCATTTGTTCCCCAAAGAAACTGAGCTGTTTTATCACTATGGAGCCCCGCCGCGTTAACCACCCAAGTAGTGGTTACGGAATAGGATGCTTCCCCGGGTCCTTCAACTTGAAGAGAGTATATGTCACCCTTCGGTTCCGCACCAACAATAACAGCCTTGAGCAGTAGATCGTGGTCGGCATCAGCCGAAGTCCGATGAAACGCTGACATGAGTTCGTGGGCTGAAATAATCCCCGTGCACCCTACAAACATGGCTGATGCCGCTGACACTTCCGGCTCCAGCGTCTGAATCTCCGCTCGATCCATCATATGAATCTCCGTAACACCATTAGACTGGGCCTGCTCATATAAAGCTTCTAACAGCGCCTCCTGATCGGACTGTGCCACCACAAGCTTACCGCACTTACTGTTCCAGACATCATTTTCACGACAGAAAGCATAGAGTCGGTCCCGGCTGGCCAGGCAATACTTCGCTTTGAGAGAATCTGTAGGGTAGTAAATCCCGGAATGAATTACTTCGCTGTTCCGACTTGAAATCCCCTGCCCAATGCCCATCTCTTTTTCCACGATGAGCACAGATGTTTCTCCCTTTATCGCCAGTGCCCGCGCTATGGCAAGACCTACAACACCGGCGCCTATAATGACCACCTTGTAATCCACATCCATGGTTACAGTTACAGTTTCAGGCAGGTCGCTTCTTTGAAAGTTGACATGACGATCATAGTATGAGTCCGGATCACCCCCGGCCAAGACTGAATATCTCTCAACAGTGACTCCAGAGATGAAGTATCGTGAGCCCGGACTTTGAGGATATGGGACCCTTCTCCCGTAATGGAATGACACTCCAATACTTCATCATTATCTTGCGCATATTGAACCATATCGCCGTAAGAGCTAGAAGAAGACATATCTAAGAGAATGTATGCTGTCACATCATAGCCTACTTTCTTAGCATCCAGCACGGCACGAAAATCTTTTAGAACACCACCTTCAGTCAGTTTCCGAATCCGTTCTGTAACAGCTGGTACGGACAGATCCACTTTTTCCGCCATTTCGCTGGCCGTCATACGCCCGTCTTTCTGAAGAAGAGTAAGAATTAGTTTGTCTTTCTCATCCATGATATAGTGAAAATTAAGGTAAAACTTCTCTTAATATTAAAATTTTTAAGTGTCACGGTGAATATATCTTGGAAGATGAAGTGTAGCAAAATCAAACTGAAAGGTGCAAAGTCGCGTCACATCGCCGGAGGAGAGGACAGTCTGGAAAGGGAGGATCGGCTCTTCCATCAGTTGTCCGAACAGTGTGGCAGAGGGGGCTTCGGGAATGGTCTCTTCAGCCGGCAAGGATTCTACCGTACAGTTACGGCTGATAGCCCGGAGAACTTTGTACAGAGGTATATCTTCATCTGAAAAAAGATTCAATTCTATCACCGGCACGGCCGAAAGGGAGGACACCAGATTGGGTCGGCGGGATGTCAAAGTGAGCAATGATCCACACCGGGAGCCTCCCGATATAATCGGCATTGTATAAAGGCTTCCTGTTTCTTTCCGACGCGCCCACCGCTGAAGCAATATCGGGTCGGCACAGAAATGGAGGAGATCATCACCGCCGGGGACCACAATCTCCGTCAGTGGTGATTCATGAAGTTGGAACCGTGTGATGATTTCAGACAGTTGCGCATATCCATCTCTGTTTCGGGCAATAACCGTAACACTTCGTTCCCCATCTGTCATTTCAGCACCGATAAGGGGTGTAATATTGGCTTCGCCGCATGCAGTTGCAAATTCAACTGCACCATAGAGACCGTTCTCATCTGCCAGACAAAGCTGACGCAAACCGTGATCGGAAGCGAACGTCACGATATCAGAAATGGAATGAACTCCTTTCAGAAAGGAGTAGTGACTCTTACAGATGACGAGAGATGAATAACGCACAAATAGCGTATAAATAGCGCACAATAAAAAGCCGCCGGGCCGGGCATTGGCCCGGCCGTCACGGCTTTTTATATAAGCAACCGCTATCTAGAACGGGAGGTCTTCTTCTTCCGAAACGCTCTCCTTGTTAACTGGGACGCTGTCGTTGCTACTACTGCGTCGACCAAGCATGGTGAACATATCGCCGTGCACTTCCGTGGTGTTGCGCTTGTTCCCTTCCTTGTCTTCCCAAGAGCGCGTTCTCAATCTGCCCTCCACGTACACCATCTGACCTTTTTTGAGATACTGCGTGGCAGTTTCAGCGGGTTTGCCAAACAGTACACACCGGTGCCATTCGGTATGGTCCTCGAAATCACCATCAGAGTTCTTACGGCTTTCGTTGGTGGCAACGTTAAAGTTTGCCACGGCCGTACCCGACGGCGTGTATCGGCTCTCGGGATCTCCACCCAAATGGCCTACGAGGATGACGCGATTTATGCTTCCTTTCTGCATTAGATTTCTCCTTCCTTTGTTTGTTAGACTAACTACCCTCTTCCATTAGAAATATCATATCCCTGACCATGAAAATCAAGGAATTTGTTTCATCGCTTCTCGGCTAAACGGATCGCTTCTCCAGCCAACACTGCATTAAACCCAAACCGGCTCCGCGCCTTATCTATGGCCTCCAGCCGGTGCCATCCTTTTATCCACTCTCTCTCATCAAACAGATTCGTCTGACGGCCACTGCCGATGAGGTTCGATAGTCCCACCCCAATCAGACGAATCCCTACCCGGCGGGTAATGGCGGAGAACATCAGCTCCTTCGCCACGGAGAACAGTGAGGGGTCCCTACTCTCAGGCTGAGACAATGTCCGGGAACGATCGATGGTTTCAAAATCTTCGTACCGCAGTTTTACCGACACGGTGCGGGCGGCTTTCTGTTCCTTGCGTAACCGCCGACACACTTTTTCCGTAAGCATATGGAGAACAGCCGTGATGTATTGTGGGTCGGTCGTGTCGGTACGGAAGGTGGTCTCTTTGCTGATGGATTTCCGTTCCCACTCCGGTAACAGTTCGCTCTCATATTTTCCCATAGATGCATACCAAAGCCATCGCCCGGTCGTCCCCAAAGTCGATTCCATAAGCAACTCCCCCGCTGCTGCGATCTGTCCCACCTGCTCCAGCCCAAAACTCTTTAGTAGTGTAGCTGTTGTTGCCCCCACACCAGGAATCACCTTCACCGGCAACGGCGCCAGGAAATGTGCCTCCGTTTCCACCGGAACCCACAGCAGACCGTTGGGTTTCGCCTCACTGGAAGCAATCTTGGCCGTCAGTTTGGTTCTGGCCATTCCCACTGTGCAGTCGAGCTGAGTCATCTGTTTAACGGCCCACCGGATCCGCTCTCCAGTCTCCATGGGACCGCCCCAAAGTCGCTCCGTTCCTGAAAGATCTATGTACCCCTCATCAATGGACGTCATCTCCACCATCGGCGAAAAAGATTGGAATATCTCCTTCACTTTGAAGTGGTAATGGTTGTACAGGTCAAAATCTGTAGGCACGACTACCAGTTCGGGATACCGCCGGATAGCCACTGCCATGGGCATCGCTGAACGGACACCAAACTCCCGCGCTTCATAGGATGCTGATGTCACCACGGAGCGCCCAATCTCAGGATCGACTCCCACAGCTACAGGCTTACCTTTCAGAGATGGATCTTTCAGCCGCTCCAAAGCAACAAAGAAACAGTCCATATCTACGTGAGCAATCATTTTATTTAGGTGATTAAGTGATTCATTAATTGGGCGGTTAGCTATGGCTCCGCCACGTCATTCCCATATGACCGGCCCACGAGTATATTATACAAAAGGCGTATATTCAAAGAATAATAAAAGGGATTGGGATCAACTGCTGTTCAAACTTGTGGTAAAACGGACCAACTCATCAGCAAGCTCATTGACCCTCTCCACAACAGTTTCATCGGTGACGGTGCCGTCATTAAGCCGACTGTATTCTGACATCATATAAACGGCAAAGGTGGCCAGCCAGTGCTCCCCGCCATAGCCGCTATCAAACATAATGTTGTATCCTTCCCGGGCATGGATGGCCGCCAGCCGCAAAAAGATCTCCCGCCTCGTATCAGACTCAGGCAACACGGACGCCAACTGGTTCATGGTCCACGCCCGGTGAAACATGAGGCCGATAAGGTGCCCTATACCCGGATCTTCCGGATCCAGTACCACCGGCGGTGTTCTCAGGGGTGCGAATCGGTCGTCGACCATTGGCGGGAGAAATGTGTCCAGCCAGGCCGGGAATGCGCCCCTCTCCATTGTTTTGCTCATGGATTCAGCTTCCGACAGACAGGGCGAAAGAAAGTCTGTTCCCGATGGTTCGTAGGCTGTGGGGCAGTCCCTGTCACTTGCGAAATACTGCTCGCTGAAATGCTTTATGCTACCAAGTAATGCTGTATCGCCAACGGTTTTCGCATAGTCGTGCATGAGAGAAAAAGAGAATGCCGAATTGCTGTGTGTCCCCGGTCGGAGTGGTGAAGAGAGGACTTCCAAATACTCTACTGTTTTCTTTGACAGAAGTTCTACAAGGGGCTGCATGTTTTCAGCCCATCGCTGACCTTCAGGGTCATCCCATGTTGACAGCTCACTGTAAAGTCTCATGAGCCATGCCCAGCCGTACGTCCGTTCAAAACCCTTGGTGAACTCATTGTCAGTAAAGAAATGGAATTCGGCTTCCAATTTTTCGGCGCTGAGGTTATTACGAAGTTTCGTGCGGATGCTGTCCCCCACTGAAATATTGGGAAACATCTTAAGTATCTTTGTCATGGTCCAGTGTCCGTGGACGGCGGAGTGCCAGTCCCAGCAGCCGTAGAACGACGGGGTCACTTCATAGTGAGGCTTGATCCACTCTTCGCTATCGAACCTGTAACCAATCTTGTAGGGAAATTCCCGTTCCACACAGTTGAGGGACAGTTTCACTAATTCTACCGCCCGCGCCTCATCCAAAACCGGTGGCGAAACTTGAGGCAGTGATTTTAGGAGAGATGCTGCTTCGCGTTCCGGCGTGGAACAACCCCCCATAAAAATAAGCGCCAATACAACTGCCCAAACATATCTGCTTTTCACTCTATCTCCTCTCTTATCATTGTTCTTTTCGCCAGATCAAATCTATCTCCTTCCCGCAACAGGTGGAACGGCCGGAAATCATTCTGGCTCAGCATGGGGAATTCTTCACTATTTAATGAACCGTTGTAAATGGCTACATAGCTCTTCCCTATCACTTCACATTGATAGCCCTTCACCACAATGGCTGTTCCCTCGTCAAGGCCGATCCCTAACAAACTGGGATGCTTGGCTAATACGGAGTACATATCGAACTGCCTGTTTCGCCTCAAGAGGTGTTGGTCGATGGCAGAATTTGTGAGCAAAGAGAATCCTTCCTTGTGATCACCCATCATGATGGTATTGCCACTGGTGTCACCCCTTACCAGGTATGACCCCTGAATAGTGGCCCCGGCGGAAGATCCTCCAACAACTCCGCCCCGGACCAGAACACCCCGAATCGCTTCCAGTGTTACAGTGTTGGCGTATGCATCCACCAACCGCCACTGACGGCCACCGGTGAACCAGACACCTGTAGCGGTCATGACAGCTACAGCAAATTCAGTGTTGTCAGCTTCGTTAGGATCCCGAGTATGAAGAACCTCAGCCATTGCGGCGCCACGATCCAGGAACATGGTCCTTAATTGTTTCTCTCTATCAGGAAATCCTATATACAGGTCAGTCCCGGCGGTGGGAATGACAACAATTTCCGCTTTCTTACCCCCGGCCAGTTCCACAAATTTTTCCAGAATACCAGTCCCATCCAGTTTGCCTCCACCAGCAATGACAAGATGTCCATTCTCCGACCCTTTAACAGGTGCCCATTGGTTAGGACTAATAGGTTGGGGAGCAGTAGAGCATGTGAGCCAAAAAACCACACTCAATAGAAAAATAACTGTACGTAACAATTTCACCATAAAAGCAATTGAAATATTAGTTCTCAACAAGCGGCTTTTCTGTTGCCTGGCTCCTTGCATATTGAGCTCGGCTCAACCGCAGAGATAGCAGTCCCCAAACACCGGCCAGAGGTACAGTGGTCGTGGCAACAGCCGTGAGTGACAATCCCAAAGCTGCAAATAAACCATCCACCCCTGCGCCCGCCACATCTCCGCCGCGATATAGAAATACATCAACAATGGGTTTTGCTTTATATTTTTCTGAGGTGGAGACTACACTGAACAGTGTCTCTCTCGCTGGTCTTGAAACAGCATACCTTGTCGCCCGGTGTATTGCCTGGAAGATTGCCATCACCCCGTAAAGGGTCCAAATGGAAAGAACAGCGAAGCCGATCATAGTCACGGCTGGCAATATAGCCAGGGTCCACCCGACACCTATTCTCTTAATGAGGTGAGTGGTAATAAATATCTGAGTAAACAGTGTGGCCATCTGGGCCAGCATATCGAACTGAGCAAATCCGGCCACTCTTTGGCTGAGCGTATCCGTATTATTTAAGATGATGCTTGCCTGGGTGAAATAAATCATTGTGTTAGAGATTGCCATCAGTATGATGTAAACACCAATCCCAAGAATATATGGAGAGGTGGCAATTGCTCTCATACCGTCCCAAAATGTGCCACCGATCTTTTCAGTTTCTTCCTTCTGATTTTTTACCTGCTCCATTGCGAGCCGTGAAAGGGATGATCGGATTGCAAGACGATCCAACATCAGCACGATGAAAATCGCCAACCCGAAAAAGGTGGCCCCTATTAGCATTAGGCCTACTGGCAAGTAAGCCGATTCAGTCATACCACTTATGACACTGGTGGCCCAGCCACCCGAAATGGCTCCCAGCGTTCCACCTATGCCAATAAAGGGGAAAATTCTTTTGCATTGTTCAACATTAAATATATCGACCATAAAGGCCCAGAAAACACTGGTGACAAAAAGATTGATAACACTAAGCCATACGTAAAAAGTATACCCAATCAGGCGGGAAATAACGGTCTCTGTATCCGATCCTATTAAACCTCCTCCAGCTGCTATGTCGGTGATTAGTAATCCTGCGAAGACAAGGAGACATGTTATAATAAACAGATAGGCTATAGGGATAAATCGGCGACGATTCATCCTAGCCACTACACCACCAAAAGCCAGTACGGCTAGGAGGGATGTGATGGATGTAACTATAAAAAGCAATCGCAGATCAGACATTCCCCGGGATACTCCCATAGCCTCACGTACCGGCCTGAGAAAGAAATATCCACAGAGGAGACAAAAGAAATAGAGGGCCGAGAGAAAAACCGGAGGAAGTTCTGCACGGTTAATACGTAAGACGCGTGCCAGAGAAACCGTCAAAATTATCCTCCTTTCCTAGGAATTAATAGCCTGGCTACGATCTCTTCAAGAAGGGAGTCCGTCAAAAAACTCTTCCATCTGTTTCCTCATGGCTTTATTCGGCATCCTTCCCTGGGCTGCACCCATATTATCAGTTAAGTATTTCATCTTTGCAGTACCAGGAATTACGCAGGTTACGGCTGGGTGAGACAGAATATATTTCAGAAAAAAATGGCCCCAGCTATTGATGTCTGCTTCCGATGCCCAATCAGGAAGTGATCGATCACCAACCCTGCTAAACAGACGTCCTCGACCATACGGGACGTTTATCAGCACTGCCATACCGCGATCTTTTGCCAATGGAAGAATTCGCTCAGCAGACGTTCGAGCCTCAAGCGAATAGTTCACCTGGATGAAATCAAGATCTTCTTTTTCCATCATCTTGATAAAATCAGGGTACTGACGCCCTCGTGAAGTGCTTACACCCACATACCGTATACGTCCTTCAGCTTTCCACTCTCTAACTATGGGAAGCATCGAGTCTATACCAACCATATTGTGAATTTGGAGAAGATCTATTGTTTTGGTTTTTAATTTCTTAAAAGATCCTTCCAGTTCTTGAGTCCCATTTTCAGCATCCGGTTTACGCACTTTTGTGGCAAAAAACAGTTTGTCTCGGTAGTCTAGTTCATCGACCAGATCTCCCACAACTGTTTCTGCCACACCATACGACGGAGCAGTATCCACAACTGTTCCGCCCATATCAGCAAAACTCTTAAGCACTTCTTTCAATGGCGCCCGCTCTTTGGAGGAGGCACCCACATTGTATCGTCGGGAAGTCCCTATTCCCACGATGGGAATTTTTTCACCGGAAGAAGGGATGGGGCGCCGGATTAGACCTTTAAGCTGTGAAGTTTGAGGGAACGAGGGCATTTTTCCCAAAGCAATTCCCGCACCTGCAAACATGCTGAATTTCAACATCTTCCTACGGGTAACATTTCCTGTTTTATTCTTCATGTCTTTCCTCCTTTACATTAAATCTGTTTACCTGGATCATTTCCATTTTAAGTTACACCAAGAAGGTCAACTTCGAAAATTAGGGTAGAGTTTGCCGGTATGGCACCAACAGCTTGATTCCCATAACCCAAATGAGGCGGAATCGTTAATCTGCGTTTGCCGCCAACCTTCATACCGGGAATGCCTTGGTCCCACCCCTGAATCACCTGCCCAGAGCCAAGTGTGATAACCAGAGGATCGCGGCCGGGAGACAATGAAGAGTCAAACTGAGTTCCATTCTCAAGCCAGCCAGTGTAATTGACCGTAATTACATTTCCCTCTTTCGCTTCAACACCCTGCCCTACAACAAGATCCTCGATGATCAGTTCTCCTTTGTCTTCATCTTGATCCATACAGGCAAAGAGGCTTAGAAGAACAACTGTTGTGAGTAAATAGAGCTTTAGGGTTTTCGCCGTTCTATTAAATCTCAAGGAAACTCCACTCTTTTGTGAACGGTACACGACTCATGAGAACCGCCCCATTTTTTGTCACCAACAGATTATCGCTGGGGTTAACTCCGACCCCTTTTTTTGAATCATAGAGTCCCGGTTCCACACTGAACATCATCCCTTCTTCAAGAGGTGAATGATCGCCGAGGGAAAGAAAGGGTGCCTGATGACCTTCAAAATTAAGGCCCGTTCCATGACCGGGCCGGTGGTAGATATAGTCCTGCATTCCATTGGCTACCTGATGTTTGTGTACTTCGTAGGCAACGTCTGAACAAAGGGTGCCCGGTTTTGTCTCTTCAACCATTATCTGAACAGAATCAGCCACAATTTGCCATATTTTCTCCTGATGTTTGGATACAGGGTAAATCTGGTAATTCCGATAAGCCTCACCACCACAACCGCCAAGTTTAATATCCGTATTTACATAGACGGGTTCTCCTCTTCTGACAGGATTGTAGAACAACTGGTTTGGGTGAGGATAGGCTGTGGAAACACCCGCTCTTACATATTCTGAAGTGACTTCTATCCCAACAGTACTGTGGGGTTTTCCGTCGTATGAAATATCATTCATGAGCAGACTGATGCCATATGCCTGCAACGCTTGTCCAATTTCAAAATCAGTGGTATCTGTTCCATTCTCAAGAATGAAATCCCGGGCAAACGCATGAATCTTATCAAAATAACGATATGCGCGCTGAGTGAGTGCAATTTCTTCAGACGTCTTTATTATCCGCATACCAAGACAGATATCATCAATATTCACGAACCGGGCGTTGGGCAGTTCCTTGGAAACAGTTTTCAGTTGATGGTCACTGAGGCGCATATCGGTGGCAATCACTTTCCCTGCAAATCCCCGGTGGCGCAGACGGCTGAGCATCCATCCGAAAAGATTGACTGTTTTCCCTTTTACAACCTCACCCTTGTTAGGGAATCCCCCTTCGGCATGAGGGTAGCAAAAATAATATTCGTTCTCACTGCACCACCAGGAGGTGATCAAATCACGGTCAATCCCCGGTGAGTACCAGTAGGCAGCATTTTTCTCTTTCACCGGAAAGAACACCCATGTTGACCGTTCTCCACTTCCCCGAAAGCATCCTGAGAAATAAATTTTATTCACATCCCTTTCCAGCAAAATTCCATCCACCTGTTCCTTCTGCAGTTTTTTCATTAGTATCGCCACTCTGGATTGATACCAAGGCAGCGGCAGCCGATCATAACCTTTCGGAGCCGGTTTAGGATGCTTCCTGTCATTAACCAAAAGCGCTTCTGATCCCTCACCTGAATTCTTTGCCAGCGCTTTAGCATTGAGGCCCAAAGAAGTCAAACCTAAACCCATATTTCTTACAAATTTTCGCCTGGATATTTCCATAGATGTTTTCTCCATAAATTGGATGCTAATTCATCAATTCTTTATAAACCTGCTGTGCCTGCCGGAATTGGCCCAAAACATGACCTTTTTCATTTGGCGTGCGCCAGCCGGGATGCGCTTCAGCCATTGCAATCAATCTGTCGATCCATCGCACGAAATAATTGGCTGATTCCACATTTCGGATAGGATCATCACCGACATAAACGCGAATGGCATTAGTGGTTGCCTGGGGGTAAAGATCGCTGATGGGGAGAGTATTCCTTTTCCCTTCAGCCTGTAGTGTATACCAGCCGCTTTCATTCACATCAACTGTTATTTTGAAAACCGCATTGGAGCTGGTTTCATCGAGCGGGACTGTTTTCAGAATTTCCCCATTATTCATAATCATCACTTTATCAAGGGGCACAATGCTTTGTACCTCTCCCTTTAAAGTTACTGTACCTCCGTTTTGAGGTAGTCTCACATCTTCACCGGGCATGGCACCATTGATAGTAAATGTTAACAACGGTCCATTGGTGGCGAACGTACGCCCTTCACGAAGACCCTTTAACCAATTTCTGTATGTCAGTGGTTTGTCACCAAGGTATACGTAGGATCTTTGTGAACCTACAACAGCATTCCTGTAAAGGTTGCTGATGGAATCTTCACCACCAGTCAGAACAATTTTGAAATCGTTGTTTAAGACATGATGCCAAACCAAAAGGGTAGCGTGATTGGCATAGGTAGTCTCCAACCCTTCCACGGTACCCAAAGCAACATCTACGGGAAAAGATTTCGCAGCACCTAGAGAAGGTTCCTCACCTGATAGCGGATCGTTTTCACCAAAGTAGGGATGCACGTAACCCCGGAAGGCACCTTGCTCTCCTGCCAACCGTAGCATATCCGTGTTGGAAGGATAAAGACTGTGAATGGCCGTCCCTTCATAACCTGAAGCAAAAGGGGAGAGAAGATGTTCCGTCAAACCCAGGAAATATACATGGCCGTGAAAAGCAGGTCTGTATTCTTCACTCACAAATAAAACTCGTTCCGATGTGGACAGATGAGAAGTTTCACCGGTGAAAAATTGGTAATCCAGAATTCTGTTGTCTTTATTAGCCACAAGTTCATTAACCACTGACTGATCTTCAGCAGCCGACATGAACATGAGATTCTCCAATGTGTTGTGGAGGTCACCGGCATAATTCATGTGGACGTGTGTACTGCCACTGTACCAGCCCCGGGCAGGCATATTGGTCATTCGTGAGAGGGTGAGCGTCACTTCCGATTTTTCCCCCGCTTTAATTTCTACTGTTTCCTTAGTTGAATAATACTCAAACCCTTTCACCGCCTCTATTGTCAGGGGCCCGTGGGGAACTTCTATTGTGAAGGTCCCTTCAGTATGAAACAGGTGGTCCTTCATGCGGCCTACACGGTGATAGGTTCCGTCAGGAGCATAGCCCTTGCCGTTACTTGCCTGAAGGTAGATGCGAGCCGGTGTTGGACGTTCTGTTTCCCCTTCTGTTATAATCACTTGAAGGGTCCCGCGAGGTTCAATCCATTTTTTGGTTATTACTTTCAGTTTTTTTGTTTTGCCTCCAATTGTTTCCATTACTTGTAACTGAGGTAGGCCTTCTTCGTTACTTAAAAAAACAAGCTTTGTACCATCAGGCGACCAACGAGGATGAAAATTATCCCAATCACCGAATGTAATTTTGTAGGGCTCACCACCATCAGACGGAAGCAAATATAGATGATTGAACTGCCCTCCTACATGGGAGCTGTAAAGGAATCTTGTCCCATCCGGTGACCAGTGAGGCCTTGTACGAAAGAGCGTCTGTTCGTTATGAATAAGTCTTGCGTTTTTTATTCCATTTTTTTCCACTGGCATACGCCAAATGCCACCCGACCCAAGCGGTGTGTCACGGTTAGTGATAAACAGAATTTCTTTTCCATCCGGAGACCATGTAGGTGCGATATGCAGATCGTAATTCCCAAAGTAGAGTCGATTATCTCCATAGGCATTGTCTTGTGTTACTTGAAGGGCAGTTCCGACAGGTTTCCCCTTCCGGATCTTTTGAACATAGATGTTATAATATCCATTCGGCTCCGTGGATACGTAGGCCAATTGTGAACCATCGGGAGACCAAGCTGGGTCCAGATAAAGATGTTCACCTATTTTTAGCGGTAAAGATTTCCCAGTGTTCAAATTCAACAGCATGAGATCCATTGTCTCATGATCTTTTTCCGTTGTATAGGCAATCCATTTACCATCGGGAGACCAGGCAGGTGAAGAATCATATGTTGCATTATTTGTCAGTTCTATGGCTGTTGATCCACCCAGTGCCATCCGCCAAATGGAACCGTGCATAGAAAATGCTAGGGATTGCCCATCCGGTGACCATGCGGGCCAACGGGGGCTGGTGGGTGATGGCGGAGGGAGATAAAAGTTATGCATATAATTCCCACCTGTTTTTGCAGCGGGATAAGCTTGTTGGCTAAAGAGAAGATCTGAAAAGACAATGGAAAAAATGATGCTGATTTTGATAAGGAAGTATCTTAAGTGCGGCATTGCAATATGGTCTTTAATTATAAAGCATTTCATGCAAGTGTTCATCATCTCCCGTCATTTCCCAATACATCATGGAGGCGGGTATGAGTCCTACCTGGTTTATTTCATCCATGAATCCTTTTAGAGTAAAGCCCTCCCCCAACTGTATTGCCCGGTCAGTCATCAGCCTTTCGATTTGAATCTTTCCTACAAGATAAGTTGTCCCATAAGAGGGTTGCTGCAGATACAGGTGCTGCTCAAAAACCACTGTTCTACCATCTTGTCTAAGCCAGTTTCTGGGTGTGTTCCTGGAAGTAAAATCCACTGCCTGATCAATATCCCATTTGTTCGCATGCATCATTAAATCACCCAATGCTCGCGCAGCCCGCTGAGCCAGAAGAATATGGAATAATTCTCTTGCCCGGGGGTGATGATCAAACAGCCCCGCGTGCATCATCATTTCTTCCATTCCAGTGGCAAGCCCTTCAGATCGGCTATCCCAGATATTGTATAACAACGGGTTACTTCTGATTGGGCTTGAATGAGGTTCGTCACGCATACGGGCCAGGTCGAACCAGTGGTAAAAATGGGTGCGCATGACCATTGGGTCGTGAAATATCACCTCAGAAAAAAATTCCCTCGGTTCAATAGGACTATAAGGGCTGATTCGTTCCCTTAGGGCCTGATCCATATAATCTTTCATGGTGACAATATCCCTGTCTTCCAAAAGGGAAATAAATTCAGTAACGGACGCATGTATTTTTTTGTCATACTCTTCTTTACTTGCCATGGGAATCAAAGGGGGAAGATCTTGATTACGGTGCTCTTCCAGTTTCAGGGAAGAGTGGGCCCGTACCAGTTCCCGGCGCATCATAGTCTCAATCTCTTTCCAACTGTAAGATACCAAATGAACATTTTTCAGATACCAGTTATAATTGTCGATTCCAATTCCTGATTTGCCTTCTTTTGAAGGCAGTTCTCTCTCTAACCAAGCAACAAAATCATTAGTAGCAATTATTGCATCATTAATGACCGCTGTTAAAGCTTCTGAGGTACCTACTGTTTTCTCTGAAAGGTCGGTCAATGCTCTGGTCTGCGATTTCATGCGATAAATGCCGCCGCGCCACAGATCGCGTGCATTGCCCGTGAGATTAATTTTAGCCTGTGCTAGAAATGGGGGTACTGTCCGTAACCCCTGAGTAAGGTTTTCTGCATCAGCTTGAGACAGGGGATAATCATATTCCCACAGTTCTACAAGGCCATGCGCGACAGATCCTTCATGAGCTGGTGTATCACTCTGGGAATCCCATACAATGCCATAAAAAGCAGGGCTCCTTTTCCACGGCTTGATCACTCTGTGGTCAAAATCCAAACCATTCATTTCGGCCAGTACCAGATGATAATCAATCCGGTGGGGAATGGACCAGCCCGTGGTATCAAAATTAGCCAACCGGTTCTTATATACAGGAAACTCATCATACTGCTTTTTCATCCGACCATCACCGTAATCGGGAACTCCGTCTGTAAATAGATCTCCTTGAAAGGCACGCCAATCATGGTATAGCTCCACAAGACTGGAGTGACTGTTCATGATACTCACATCACTGCTTTTATTGCAGGAAATGATAGTCCCCAGCACGAGCAGCATAATTTGGATAGCTATGATTTTTTTCATCATTTTCTCCTCGAAGATTATTGTATTTTGCTTAATTCAGCTTCGGCGGCCAAGAATCCATTTGCTTGCCAAGTTTCCTCAGCCACGATTTTCCTATAAATTTTCAGGGCTGTCTCTTTGTCACCATTCACCCAATGAAAATTTGCCATGCCGTATCCAACAGTACACATTTCAAAGCCCTTAGCAGTATCATAATTGATTGTTTCTGACTCTGTTTTGGTGCCGTTGTAAACCAGAATGCATTTATAGTAATTCCCTGAATAACCCATATCCTCTTTGATAGGCTCTACCACTTGTCTGGCTTCATCTGATCGGCCCAATCTTCTGAGGCAGTTGTGAATCCAGTTCACAGATGCAAGGAGGGATACATTATCAGCGGAATAATCATAACTTCTTTGAAAGGCTGTCAACGCTTTTTCAAAATCCGCTTGGAGGTAGTAAGTCAAAGCAAGGTAATACCAAATGGCCCAGTTGAGGTTTTTCGTGTACTTCAGATTTTCAGCCTTTACAAAGGTGTGGCGCGTGGCTGCCAGCTCCAGATCCGTAATGGCATTGTCCAGTTTTCTCAGGCTGATATACCGCTGCCCTCGCCGTCTCAAGAGTTCCGGCATTTCAGGACTGAGTAACAGACATTGAGTGTATACTTCTACAGCTTCTCTGTACCTCCTCAAACCTTCAAGTGCCGATCCTTTCTCCATGAGAAT
>MPMA02026995.1_pt1 | contig 47500 bp, 44 predicted proteins | sample 1617361 | NCBI WGS metagenome assembly MPMA02 (sample SAMN05944807, study PRJNA350692) | marine metagenome | biome: marine; feature: ODZ; material: water; isolation source: 180 m water sample filtered on 0.2 um supor filter | place: Pacific Ocean | collected 2012-04-08 | depth 180m m | reverse complement strand
GAATCTGGAGTTGAAAGTGGCCAAGCTGAAGCAATACGAAGCAGTTACTGAAAATGACGAATATTATTTGGCGGACACATCGAGGAATTCCTTTTCCATGGATGAGAGCGAGGCCATTTCCCGGATGGGAAGCCATCTCACTGAAGCGATAAAGGCCAGCGGATTGAGCGAGGATCGGTTTTCACGAAGACCTCTCAAAACGACACAGTTGACCAAAAACGGAGCTAAGCAAATAGGCTACACCGTGAGCGGCCAGGGTCCTCTCCCAAAAATTATCGACTTGTTGTTTCTTCTTGAACAGAGCCCTTCCCTACCGCGAAACACCGTCAAGTCATACACACAACAGGGGACCAAACTAACGCTGAAAACAGAAAAACCACACTCATTTGAAAAGGGCCAGATGGTTCAAATAAGAGGTGCGTTTCCGGTAAACCGCAAGTTCCCCTACTCCTACAACGGGGTTTTTCGGGTCATCAACACCGACACCAACCCTGCACCCATGTCGCTCACCTTGACACTGCCTCGTGCCGGAATGAAGAAGCCCACGGCCACCAATTCCCTGGCCTTCAGTTCAAACACCGGCGCTGAAGATTTGGAAAGAAACTGGCTGTCCCGGTTGATTTTTGGTGATGATTCTAACAAGCATAAGAAATCCCGACTTGCGCAAAACGCCGAGATCAAGGGAACCAAACAGACCGGTAATCGGATCACAATTGTCACAAGGGGCAATCATCCTTTTAAGACCGGTAACGAGATCAGACTGTATAATCTGACTCCGTCTTTACTCAACAAAACAGTGAAGATTACAACAGATTCCTCAACTAAATTTTCATTTGTGCTTGATGATGGAAAAGATGCCCATACCGCATCAACAATCAGTGGTGTGGTTCCACAGCGCGTGGAAAACATCACCATGCTGCCCGTGGACACCTCAACCGAAACAAGGATCGACTTTCAGTTTCTCTCCCTGGTTGTTGGGCCGACAAAACTAGCGAGAGAGGAACAAGTAAAAACAAGGGAAGTTCGGAGCGAGACTTTACAGAGTGAAGAGCGGCCCCTGTTCGCAGCCATTACCAAGCGCGCCTTTTTTTTGCCCTACCAGAAAAAGCCGCCACCACCGCCTGCGCCGCCGAAACCAACTTCGCCTTCCGTGCCCCCGCCGCCCGGCCCGGAAACGTACAAAATCGTCTCGCTCTCCCAGTGGCAGGGACAGCCGGAAATCATGGTTCTTGACTCCAACCGGAACAAGACCACAAGTTACAAGCTAGGCGACGACTTGGCAGGAGGCAAAATCGTGATGATCGACTACCGCAAGATGCCCTTCCCCCAGAAACCGGCGCTGCTTTCACAAAGCCGGGTGATCCTGAACATCGGGGAAGAGTATTGGGCCATCGAACGTGGCAAAACGCTGGCCGACAAACACAAGCTCGCCCCGGAGCAACTGCCGGCAAACTTGGCAAAACGCTAAAACTTCCCCAAATCAAGCTCATCAACGCTCAACTCTTCGGCAGATTCCTGAACGGTGTGGTGTTTGATTTGTCTGAAAACTTTTTCATAAAGTCACGTTTTTGAATCAGGACTGCGATAGGGTCATTAATATAAAGGGGCTTGACTAGATAAAGGAGGAGGAGATCGACGATCGTGTCGCGCGAGTCGGCCGTGTTCAGCGGAAAGATGCCAAACTGCAGTTCCGGTTCGAGTTTGGTTTATTCTCCAGTCAACGGCCCCTGATAAAGAATCATCACGGTGTAAGAATCAGGTTTTCAGCGTTTTAGGGCATACCTGAAAACCGCCATCGATCCAAATTCCCCGTTCTTTTTCCAGCTTTACAGTCGCAAAGCAAAGCAGGGAGGATACGTTCCCGGCGTGGCTGGTACTTAACAGCAAACCGTCCAAACTGGACACGCCTTGATGGACAACTATTATAACCCTGACCATAAACAAGGTAACAATTGGTAAAACAGAAAATTATTGCGTTTATGCTGGTCTTCCTTGGCGGCTTCGCGGTGATGATCCTGGAGATCGTGGGGGTGCGGTTCCTGGCCAAGGATTTCGGCGGTGATTTTTATGTCTGGACCAGCCAAATTGGGATGGTGCTGGTGGCCTTCGCCCTGGGATACATCGTGGGTGGCCGTCTCGCGGACCGGTATCAAAGGGCAGGTTACCTGATCTGGCTGCTTTTACCGGCCGGGCTATTTGTCCTGTTCATTCCGGATTTTGCCCAAATGCCCATTGACTGGATCATGGAGCGCCATCCAGAAGGGGAGATTCCGGCGGTCTGGAGAAAACTCGACCCTGCCATCGGCAGCGGGGTGATTTTCCTCCTGCCCTGCCTAGCGCTCGCCACGCTAGCGCCGTTCATGACCCGGTTGATGGCCCGGCGCGTCTCCCACGTGGGCACGGTGAGCGGCCTGATATACGCCGCCAGCACGGTGGGCAGCATTGCCGGGGTGTTTGGCAGCGCCTACCTGCTGATTGATATACTGGAAGTCCCCTCCATTTTCCGGCTGACTGGCGGTTTGACGCTCGGTTTATGTGGATTATGTTGTTTGTTGGACCATTGGATGCCAAAGGGGCAAACGCGAGAACGCGGCAAGTGATGGTGTCCGGACATCAAATCATCTGGCTATGGGTTTGTCTGGTGTTCGCCGATTGCACGATCGCCGGCCAGACGATTTACGAAACCTATTCTGCCCACCACCATATTAAGGTGGATGACATCAAAGGCCACCGCTTTCTTCGATTCGACGGTTCACTGGAAACCCGGATGAATGTGCGTCACCCCTTGTTAGGTCATTTCGAATACACCGAGTTTTTCCAGATTCCACTGCTGTGGAACCCCAAGCCTAAGAACGTCCTGATGATCGGCCTGGGCGGAGGCAGCACGCAACGGGCCTATCAGGCTTATTATCCGGATGTTCACGTGGACACAGTGGAGTTGGACTCGGCGGTTATCGGGGTTGCCAAGCTATACTTTGGGGTCAACGCCACCCGGTCCCACAAAATACACAAGGGCGATGGCCGGCTTTATCTGCGTCGCAACAAGCAAAAAAAATATGACACGATCATCCTCGATGCCTACACATCGAACCGTTACGGTTCATACATTCCCTATCACCTTGCCACGCGAGAATTCTTCAAGTTGGCCGCCGAGGACATTACCCCCAATGGGATTCTCGCCTATAACGTGATCGGAAACTACCAAGGGGAAAGATCGGATATTGTCGGGTCCATTTACCGGACCCTGCGAACGGTGTTTCCGCAGGTCATTCCTATCCCGGCACGTGAATCCAAGAATATCGTATTGCTCGCCACCAAGAAGCCCAAGCCAATGGATCGCCAATCCTTGAGGGGATACTTTGAGAGATTAAAACAGGCGCGCCCAAGGTTGTCGCCCAATTTTGGCAAACACCTCCTGCAGGTTCGCGCCTCCCCTCCCCGCAGCGCCTTGATCTCTCCAGTCTTGACGGACAAATACGCTTCAACAAGCAGCCTGCTTGTACAAACCAATCGATAGACATGATTTCCTGCGCCGACTCGAGATTGAAACCACCGGCACAATAAGCGATAAAACTCATTCATTGAAAAATATTCTCCTGACAACCATCGCAACCGTGCTGTTGGCAGGGTGTGGGAGGTCATCACCAACAGTTCTGATCCATCAACCGGCGGCTGAAGAAGTTCCCAAGGCTGGAGTGGATTCGCACCAGAAGACCGCACGCAAAGCGGAGCGGTTCGAGATGGTCACCCGTCAGATTGTAGCTCGTGGCGTTCAGGACACGAATGTTCTGTCGGCGATGCGCAAGGTGGAGCGACACCGTTTCATTCCCCTCGGGAGCCAACCAGCAGCCTACAGGGATTCCCCGGTGCCGATCGGTTACGAGCAAACGATCTCCCAGCCTTTTATCGTGGCCTATATGACCGAGGCGCTGAACCCTAAATCGGGGGACCGTGTGCTTGAGATCGGTACTGGTTCGGGATACCAGGCAGCCGTGTTGGCAGAGATTGTCGAGGAAGTGTACACGATCGAGATTGTCGAGCCTCTTGCAAGCCAAGCGCAGGATATGTTGAAGGAATTAAAGTACAAAAACATTCGATTCCGCACGGGGGACGGATACAAAGGGTGGCCTGAAGCTGCACCGTTCGACAAGATCATCGTCACGGCTGCCTCGCCAAAGGTGCCTCAACCGCTGTTGGATCAACTTAAGCCCGGAGGAAGGATGATCATCCCCGTTGGGAGGTGGAATCAGGAACTACTGCTTATACGTCACACACCCGACGGCTACCAACGGGAACACGTCTTTCCGGTCCGTTTCGTGCCGATGACCGGGGCAATCCAGGAGGAGTAACGATGAAAAACGCACTCCGAACAACAATTGCTGCCGTGCTGTTGTTAGCGTTGGTGACGCTGGGCGCAGCGGAGCCGAAGGTGTTGACGCTGCGCGGGCAGGTGGTGGACTTCAACGTCGAGTTGAAGTAACTGCACAGGGTGGATATCGCGGCGAAGGCGAAACCAGTGTGGGCGTTCAAGGCCAGCGACGGGAAAATCTACACGCTGCTCAAGACCCGGCGGTTGCTGGCGCTGTTCGTTGACAAGCGGCTGCGCGCGCGAGGGGAGGTGAAGGATGTTCCCGTGGATCCAGTCGGCGGCGCGTTGGGTCGGTCGCGGAGAACGCGGAAAATCCGTGCCACGAAAGGGGCGGCGGCTCAGAATTCTCCCTCGCCCTCGTAGACCACCTGCAGGAGGATGTCGGTGGTCTGCTTTGTGCCGGCCACTTGGCCGGTGGTTTTGAGCAACACGCTCTTGTGGTTTGGCGCGGGCACGAGAAAGGCGGGGATCTTGACCGCAGGTTTTCTGACGGGGCGCAGGCTCAGGATCATCGGGTGCTCGCTGTCGGTCTCCTTCAGGCTGGCCTTGGTCATGGCCTTGTAGGTCTTGATGCCGGCCAGCGTGCGGTCCTTCTTGGCTGGAATGAGGACGGCGAAGTAGGGGTACTCCGAGGCGTCCAAGTGGTCGCCGTCGGAGGGGATGCTCCCGTAGCGCATGGTGAAGACGCCCTCGTAAAGCTCGTCGTCGCGGTAATCGGTCAGCAGTTTGTGGATGCGCACCACTCCGATCAACGTGGCCATGGCCACCGCCTCGAGGCCCTTGCCGGCCGTGGCCGGTTTTTTCTTCAATGGCACGGGCGCGCGAAACCAAAACTCGAACACGGGCTGATCGCGGTCCAGAAGCTGTATGCACCGTTTACCGAGTGCCTTGGCAACCTCCTGGCTGATCTCCTCAGGCGGGGCCTTCTGCCCGACCTTGAGGGCCAACTCGCCGGCCCGCAGCGGACATACCCCAATGGCCAGAGCCGCGAGCGACCCGCCTATGAATCGGGAAAACCGCATCGCCCAGCTACCGGCTGAACACCGCGACAAACGCGCTGCGCATGCCGACGCGCACCCAGTTCAGGTTCAGTCCCTTGCCTTGGTAGGCGAAGAGCTGGGTGAACGCGGGCGCGGCATTTTGCACCTTGGTGAGGGGAGGGTAATAGACGTAGTCGTTGCCACAGCCAAGGACGTCGTGACTGAGGGCGCGGGTCGAGATGTCAACCATCTGGCCAGCCTTGACGGTGGCGCGCGCGCCGGCCTTGGTGCGCTTGCCGATGGCTATATCGATCTTCTCGGCACGGGTGAGGATGACCTGGCCAATGAGCTTCGAGGCACTGGCCTTGGCGAAGTCGGCGAGGGCAGCCTGCTGGCGCGGGTTGGCCTTCTCATCGAGGATCAACACTGTTCGGCCCTTGGGCTGGCGGTACTTGATGTCGCCCAAAGTCTCGTCCGTGCGGACAATGGCGATGACAGTCAGGCCGGCGAGGTCGACGTTGTTCCACGCGCCTTGCTGGACCGACCAGACGAGGATGGCCTCCTTGCCCTCGTGCCCGATCTCGGAGCTGGCCGAGCATGGCCCGGTGAACACATCGCAGGAGCGCACCTCAATGTAATCACCGCTGATCCGCGGATTGGGATTGTTGGCGTAGGCGACCGTTGCCAGGCAACCGATGGCTGCCACGGTGAGAAAAAGGTGTTTTGTTTTCATGGCGTCAATGTCCTTCCTTATGGCACGTCATAGCATGAGCGGCTGGATTGGCAATCGCTTTTTCCGGCTGACTCGCCGTCGGGCCCGAAGGCCTCCAGTGACTTGGCGCACCAGAAGACGTCGCTGGCGAATTGCGCGTCCTCCTCGCCCGCCTGCTCGTAGTACATCTCCTTGCTGCGGAGGAACTTGCACTGGGGAATGAACTGCGCCGGGGCGTTTTCGGGGCCGGCTGGCTGGTTTTGCTGCGTGTTTTTCATGGTCATTCCTTGGGTTAATTACCGGCCGCGGCGAGCACCGCGCGTTTCACGGCGGTTTTCACCATCTGCACCTTGTAGACATTGCCGCTGAGCGGCGTGGCGCCTTGGGCGGCGGCGTCACCAACTTTGGTGGCGAACTGTTCGTTTACCTTTGCCGGAGCCGCGATGGTCCGGGTGGCGATCCACGGCACGGGGGCGACATGGCCGAGCACGACACGCACGTCACCGCCATTTTCGAACGCAACACTTGCAGTTGCGTATGGCCAGTCGAGACCCTTGCGGTGGCGGATTTCGTAGGTGGCGTTGTTTAAACCCTTCATCGGCACGGTGATGGTCGTCACGATTTCGTTCGGCATTAAAACGGTCTCACGTTCGGTGTCTTCCTTGGGCGTGGCGAAGAACTTGTTCGCGGCAATGGTGCGCGCCGAGGTGGTGATGGTCGCACCCAGCGCAATCAGCGCCGGGCCGAGGCTCGAGGCGCTGACAAACTTGGCCGCGCCGGCGTTGCCGAAGATAGCGTGGTAGCGGTTGTCGCCGTTGGCGACGAGCGACTGGCCGTTGGCCTGCCCGAGCACGCCGTGGCCGTTGCGGAAATACCAGCAGCGCGGGCGCTGACAAATGTCGCCGCCGACGGTCCCGGTCGAAAGAATCTGCGGGCTGGCGATGTTTTGAGCGGCGGTGGACAGCGCAGGAAAGTGCTTCTGCACGTCGGCGTTTGCGGCCAGTTCACCCATAATGGTCATGGCACCAATGGTCAGCTTGCCCTTGGCGACCTTGATGCCCTTGAGATCCTCGACCGCCTTGAGGCTGACGACACGTTTGGGAGTGGTGATGCCCTGCTTGAGTGAGGTCACCAGGTCGGCGCCGCCGGCGAGCACCTCGGTCTCGCCCCAGCGGGCGCCCAGCAGCTTCACGGCTTCCTCAACGGTGGCTGGCGTGGCGTATTCGAATGAGTTCATGGTTCCTTTCCTCCAGTCTTCAGGCGAGCGCGGCGAGGACGCGATCGGGTGTTAAAGGCAGATTCGGTACGCGCACACCTATTGCGTTTGCGACCGCGTTTGAAATGGCGGCGGCGGGCGAGATCACCGGCGGTTCGCCAACACCGATGATGCCGCGCTTCTCATATTTTTCACCGGTCATCATGTGGACCTTTAACTTGCCCACGTCATTGATCCCGGCCAGCCGATAGAATTCCATGTCGGCGTTGAGCATCTGCCCGGTGGCGGCATCGTACAGCGCCTCCTCGAACAGCGCACTGGTGATGCCCATAATCACCCCGCCAAGCACTTGGCTCTCGGTGGTTTTCATGTCGATGATCAGGCCACAATCCTGGACGGCGGCCATCTCGTTGATCGTGACAATGCCGGTCTCGATGTCCACCGAGACATCAGCGATCTGCACGCCGCCAACGCCGGCGTCGATAAAGCCCTTCTCCTTGGCTTCGGTGCGGTTGTTGGCTCCGCGCTTGGAGATCGGGTTGAGCCCCAACAGGGCGCAGGCGGCCTTCCAAGTCATGGACTTGTCCGTGTTGCCCATCTCGCGAATGCGGCCGGCCTTGGCCTCCAACTTGTCGGCGGCGACGCCGAGCTTGGGAGCGGCGGCAGCCAGCAGTGCGTTCAACGCGTCGGTGGCTGCCAGGCGTGTCGAGGTGCCAATACCGCCGGTGGTGGTGCTGCCGCCCGAACCGCCGGAAGCGGGATAGGCGTTCTTCCCGATTTTAACCTCGATGGCTTTCAAGGGCAGGCCGAGGGTTTCGGCCGCCACGATGGAGATGACCGTCCGGGCGCCGGTGCCAAGATCTTGTGTACCAATCTCGGCGGAGACCGAGCCATCTGGATTGATCGTGACCTGGCATTCCGAGGCATGGCCAAGGCCGCCCCAGGTGTGCAGCGCAATACCAAGGCCGCGCTTCACCGGCCCGGGAGTCTTGTCACCGCGCAGGTGGGCTTTTTCCTTGTAGCCGATCATCTTGGCCGCGATGTCAATTTCCTCGACATAAACGTCTGGCCGCTCCGTAAGGTTCAGGTTCTTTTTGATGAACTCAAGCGCATCCATCTTCAGCGCCGCCGCCGTGTCCTCCAGCGCCGAGAGCGTAAGCAGGCATGACTGCGGGTGGCTGGGCGCGCGCCAGGCACGCTGGCCGCCGCGGTTGGTCTTGATGCCCTTCATCGTGGTGCGCGTGTTGGGCGCGGTGAAGACATAGGGGAACGCGCGCAGACGGTAGCCGCCGCCGCCGCCGGTGCCCCAGACGGTGCCCTCGATGGCCGTGATGCTGCCGTCCTTTTTCGCGCCGACCTTGATATGCGCGTACGCGGAGGGCCGGTTGCCGGCGATCGAAAGTTCCAGCTCGCGGTCGAGCAGGAGCTTCACTGGCTGGCCGGTCTGCTTGGAGAGCAGCGAGCCGATAACGCCCCACTTGTCGAAGCTGAACTTGGACCCGTACCCGCCGCCCATGTGCTGGCAGTCGACGTGCATCTTGGCTCGCGGAATGCCCACCGAGTCGTCGAGCCGGTCGGCCCAGCGCGAGACGTTCTGCGTGGAAGGCCACGCGTGCAATTCGCCATCGCGCACCTCGGTCACCTGGCCGTGCGGCTCAAGGCAGCAGTGGGTGATGACCGGAACGCCGTAGTCGCCCTCGCTGGTGACATCGGCCTCGGCCATCGCCTTGTCGACATCGCCGTCTTCGCGGGTGGATGCCTTGCCGGTCGAGAATTTCGGATCATTGTCAATCACCTGGTGCTCGAGCGGCTCGTACTTCACGGCGATTTTCTTTGCTGCCTCGGTTGCGATTTCCTCCGTCTCAGCGGCTACTGCGGCCACAATCTGGCCGACGTACCGGACTTCGCCGTTGATGAGTTCCGCGTCCTTCCAGACGCCCTTCACGCCTGCGGTGGCCTCAGCCGCGGCGGTGTCGATCGACACGACCTTGGCGTAGGCGTGGGGCGAGACCTGGGGCTTGGCCCAGAGCATGCCGGGCAGGTTCTTGTCAAAGGAATACTTTGCGCGTCCAGTGACCTTGATCGAGCCATCGAGACGGTCGGTGCTCTTCCCGATTTGGGAACGATCCTTTTTTGCCGGCCAATTTGCTGTTGCCATCACGCGCCTCCTTTCATTGCCTTGGCGGCGTCCATCAACGCCTCGTTCATTCCCGCGTACGTTCCGCACCGGCAAAGGTTGCCGCCGCAGCCCGTTTGCGCCTCTTCAAGGGTCGCGTTGGGATTTTTCTCCAGCACCGCTGTGCAAGCCACCACGAAGCCCGGTGTGCAAAAACCACACTGCTGCGCGTCATTCTCTACAAACGCCTTCTGCACCGCGTTTATTCTCTCCGGCGAGCCAAGCCCCTCTATGGTCGTGATCTTGCGCCCTGCCGCCTCCACCGCGAGCATGGAGCATGAGTAAACCGGCTCGCCATCCACCAACACCGTGCACGCTCCGCACGTCCCGCGGTCGCACACCTTCTTCGCGCCGGTGATATCCAGCCGGTTGCGCAGCGCGTCGAGTAGTGTCACGCGCGGCTCCACGTCCAGCTTGCGCCTGCGGCCATTGATGTTGAGCGTGATCGGCGTGTTCTCCGGACCGCGTGGTGTCATTGACACTGCCCCGTCCTGGTCGGTCGTCGAGCAACCGGTCGCAATGGTTGCAACCGCGCTGCCCGCGCCAACCCCCTTGAGAAACCCACGCCGCGACAGGCCCTTGCCTTGCATGTTTGTCTTTTCGTCGGCTGTCATTGGATCAGATTCCAACCCCACAATGGTTTCCCTGCGCTGGCGTTGTGGCACCCTCAACTAAGGATCGCCGCCCGCGCCGGATTGCATCTCGTGTAAGTTGGAAAGAAAATGGGGTGATTTCAGCTATGAGTCAATCAGTTTTCGAATTCACAAATTTCCTGAAATCATTGTAGCCGACCGGCTTGGCCAAGCGCAGCCAACTTCTCTCCCTTCCTTCGCCAAGAATGCACTTCCACTTTTTTGAGTCAAAGTGGGAGGCATTTCCGTCGCTTGACCCCAGTTTTGCTGGTTTTAGAATGGCCAAGCAGTATCTCTCGATCGCATGAACCCCAGCGCCCTATACAGGAAGGCTCTTGAGTTGATGGAGAACGGCCGCTCGTTTTCCATGGCGGAAGTCATTTGGTCCTCGGGTTCCACGCCGCAGAAGGCGGGGGCCATGGCCCTTTTCGAGGCCAACGGCTCGGTCTGGGGCACCCTGGGCGGCGGCTGCCTGGAGGCCGAGTCGCGACAGCGCGCGCTTGAGGCAATCGACTCGGGCCAAGCGCGGGTCTTCGACCTGAAGCTGGACGAAGTGGATAACTGGGATGACGGGTTGATTTGCGGCGGCCGTGTGCGGGTCATGGTCGATCCGAATACCCGGGAAAACCGGGACGTTTACCGGCAGTTTCTGGCCGCTGGCAAGGAGCGGAAGCCGGGGCTGCTTGCGGTGGTCATTCGTCATCCGGACCTGACATCGGGCCGGACTTTTTGGGCGCCTCAACACAAACTGGAGGCGCTGCCGGTCGGGATCGAGCCGGACGCCATTCATCAGTTTCTCAAGGCAGGACGCCCCGGCGCGCTGCGAATCGATCGGGAGGAGGACGGCGCTGCCATCGAGGTGTATCTCGAGCCGATGATTCCGCAGCCCCGGCTGATCATTGCGGGGGCGGGCAACATCGGCAGGGCGACCGCCCACCAGGGATTCCTGCTGGGCTTCGAGGTGACGGTCATCGACGACCGGCCGCTGTATGCCAACCGCGACAACTTTCCCGACACGGATCATGTGATCTGCGGCGACATTGCGGGAGAGATAACCCAACAGGACATCACCAGGGACACCTACATTGTCATCGTGACGCGGGGCCACCGGCGGGACCGGGCTGTTCTTGAGAATTGCATCCATTCTCCCGCGGCTTACATCGGGATGATCGGCAGCCGGCGAAAAAGCAAACTGATCCGGGACAGCCTTGTGAAGGAAAACACCGCGACCCAGGCCGAGATCGACCGGGTGGTTTCGCCCATGGGGCTCGACATCGGTGCCGAGAGTGTCGAGGAGATCGCCCTGAGCATCGCTTCGCAGCTGGTGGGAGTGCGGCGAAGGGGATCGCTGTGCGCCGGGAGCAAGTCCTTTTCCTGAAATGATCCATGCGATCATCCTCGCGGCGGGCGAGTCCAGGCGGATGGGGAAACAGAAAATGCTTCTCCCCTACGGTGGAAAAACGGTCATTGAGCACATTGTCACCCGGGTTCTCCAATGCGGCGTGGGCGGCATCACGGTGGTGTTGGGGCACGATGCCGGGGAGATTGCCGCCAAACTGACATCCTTACCGGTTCAACAAGTTGTCAATGACAAGTATGCCGGGGGGATGATCACTTCCGTCCGCCACGGTCTGGAAACCGTGCCCCCAGAAACGGACGCCACACTGATCGTCCTGGGAGATCAGCCGGATCTCTCTCCTGCCATCGTGAGCCAGCTTATCGAGGGCTTCAGGAGGGCCGGAAAGGGGATTGCCGTCCCGTTGTTTGAGGGTCGGCGCGGACATCCCATCCTGGTCTCCACGAACTACCGGGACGCGGTCATGACTCGCTACGAAGACACCGGGCTGCGCGGCCTGTTGGTTGATAACCCGGAGGATGTGGCGGAGATATCGGTGGACCATCCAGGCATCCTTCAGGACATGGACACCACCAAGGACTACGCGCGCGAATTGCGGAAATTGCGCGAATCAGCCGGGTGAAACGGATCGCGCCTTGACAGGACTCAAACCGGACGATCTTCCGCCAAGAATCCATCCGGCTTTTCGCGGAGTTGTTCCATCAGGCCCGGGAGCAGCGAGATGGCACGGTCGATTTCCTCCCCGGTGTTGTCCCTGCCCAGGCTGAACCGAATCGCGCTCGAGGCGCGCTCATGTGATTGCCCCATCGCCAAGAGAACGTGGGAGGGATCGAGCGACCCCGCTGTACAGGCCGATCCGGTCGACACCGCGACGCCCTCCTGGTCCAGCGCGAACATCACCCGCTCCCCGTCCAGACTCTCAAAAGCCAGGTTCAAAATGTTGGGAAGACGGTGGGCGGTGGAACCGTTGATCGCAGCGTCAGGAACCGCGGCTAGGACACCCTCCTGCAGCCGGTCGCGCAAACCCGCCATCCGTTTGGAGACGTCCTGCAACTCGCCGCGAAGCAGCTCGCAGACCCGTCCCAAGCCAACTATCCCGGCGACGTTCTCGGTGCCCGACCGCCGGCCCCGCTCCTGGGCGCCCCCAAGCGCCTGCGGCTCGAGGCTGGTGCCGCTCCGGACGAACAACGCCCCGATCCCCTTCGGACCGTGCAACTTGTGGCCTGAAATCGCGGCCAGGTCGAGCGGCAGTTTCCGGACATCTATCGGCAGTTTGCCGACTGACTGAACCGTGTCGCTGTGAAACGGAACCCCCCGCTTCTGGCACAGCGTCCCAACTCGCTCGATTGGCTGAACGACTCCCGTCTCGTTGTTCGCGTGCATGACGGAAACGAGGACAGTATCATCATCCAGCAACTCCTCGACCGCATCGGGATCAACAAGCCCCTCACGATCGACCCCTGCAACCTGCAGATCCACCCGATTGGCGCGGGCCAAGGACTCACACAGGTGGAGGACCGCATGATGCTCCATCGCAGTCGTGACCAGTCGTTTTGCCGTTCGGTCCCCGGCCTCGACGATTCCCCGGATGGCGAGGTTGTCCGACTCGGTGCCGCCGGAGGTGAACAGAATCTCACAGGGTTCGGCGTTGATCAGGGCCGCCACCTGTTCACGCGCTGTTTCCACCGCATGCCGGCATTCCCGTCCGAACCGGTGCAGCGACCCGGCATTGCCGTGATGCTCCCGCAGATACGGCAGCATGGCCTCGAGTACCTCGGGACGGAGCGGCGTGGTGGCGCTGTGATCCAGGTAGATTTCCTGCCTTCGTGGTTTCTCTCTCGACATTTCAACACTTGTAATGCCCGTCATGCATACGGGTCATGGATTGCTGGTTACCCCAAAACTCACTGGCCTCACAACCCGGCAGGTCCGGGCTGCCAATGTCAACGTTCAGGCAAATTCAAGGGAGTAATGCTGTCGCCATGGCCCCGGGCTGTCAATGGTTCATCATTTGCCCAACTGATAGGGCGGCGAATTCGGCCGGGCGCCCACCTCCGAGGGCCAGAAGGGTCGCGACCACGACCACTACGGATTCACCGTCTGGATGGCCGGCGGCGGCGTGAAGCCCGGGTTTACCTACGGGGCCATGGATGAATTCGGCTGTTCGGCGATGGAGAATCGAGTCCACGTCTACGACCTGCACGCCACGATTCCGCGCCTCAATGGGGCTGGATCACGAAAAGCTAACCTACCGCTACAGCGGCCGCGACTACCGCCTCACCGACGTCCACGGCAAAGTCATCCAAGACATCATCGCGTAGATAAAACCCACCGCTTGGCCAAGCGCATGGTTTATTTTTTTGGAACGAGCCGGATGGCGACTCCGCCCTGTTTGCCCAACTCCGCCCTGAAGACCGAGGTGGCGGTGACGTCGCGTTTCTCGATGCCAACCCTGGTGCGAGTGTTCACCGAGTGGTCGTCCCGATAGATGTGTGCGGTGTAGGTCTTATCCCCAGGGAGGAAGTCAAACGCCACCTCCAGCGTGCGGCGTTCAACTGCGTTCAAGCAGCCGATGAACCAGTTCTGCCCGTTGCGCCGGGCGATCGTCGCGTAGGTGCCGATTTTGGAGTGCAACACCCGTGACTCGTCCCAGGTCGTGGGGAGGTGCCTGAAGAATTCCAGCTCGGGGTCCTTGCTCATTTGCGATGGTCGGTCGTACCAGAACAGAAACTGGAGCGGGCTGAAGAAGCAAACTGTCTTGGCCAACTGGCTGGCATGCGATGAGGTGTCGTCAACGTAGCCGGCGTAGTAGCAAAAAGTGTGGTCGGCCGGACCGGCGATCATGCGCGTGAACAGGTTAGCCAAAGCCTGCTCATGCGGCGGGCGCGTTTCGTCACCGCCAATGCCCTCGGCGGTGAGGAAGTTGGGATACGTCCGTTCCCAGCCGGTCATGCGGTATTCGTCGTGGACGTCAACGAGGATCTCGTATTCGGCGGTTTTACGGATCGCATCGTGCATCCACGCCGTCCACTTCTGCGAACCGTGCTGGACGAAGCCGTACTTGATGCCAGCGATGCCCCACGATTGATAAACTGGTAACAACTCGTGAAGCTGACTTTCGAGGTGCCGGTGGTTGACGTAAAGGATCACACCGATGCCGTGCTGCTTGGCGTATTTCAACACCTTCTGCAGGTCAAGCCCTCGCCGGGATACCGTGCGCGCGTCTGAGTCCTCCCTGTCTTGCGGCCCGTACCAACCGGCATCGTACTCGATGTATTCCAAACCGTACTCGACGGCAAAATCCACGCAGTCTATTCCGCCCTGGGTCGAGAGTGACACTTCGCGGATGACCTTGCCGGGCTTGATCCAGCTCGTGTCGGCGATTTTTGACGGCTCGTTAAGGTTCAAAATAAGATGATTGTTCTCGAGCAAATCCCCCGCGGTGTCCCCGGCCATGATCACGCGCCACGGCGTGGTCAAAGGCAGCTTGGAAACCACAGGGCCGTGCAGGCGGGACACCAGTGCCGTGCTCGAGTCGTCCTGCCGCCGCACACGCATCCGGGCATAATCGACAAGCGCCGCCTCGGCCACGGCTATTACTTTGCCGTCTGCCGTCTCCAACACGCACGGCCGCTCGAGGTTGTGCCTCGATTCGCTGAGCTTGATCTTCGAGTATTTGCCCTGTGCCGAGGTGACCGCCCAGACGTCGTGGTCGGCGGTGAATTGAAACTCGGTCTGCTCCGAGGCGATGTGCAGTGAGCCGCCACTTGGTCCTTCGTCGATGATGTAGCGAAACGCAACGCCCTCATTGTAGGCGCGGGCCTCGAGCTTGAATGCCGCCCCGTCTTGCCGACGATAGGCCACGGTGGCGCCCCGGTAACGGTCGTGGATCAGCGAGCGTTCACCCCAGACCGGCTTCCAGCTGGAGTTCGATTCCGAGACGGAAAGCTCAGTCAACGGCCCGAAGCCCCGCGTCCAATCCTTTTCACCGTCCAGTGTAAACCCGAGCCCGCTCAGCTTGATGATCTCGCTGCCTCGCCAAAGCACCCGATAGGCCGGCCGGCCGGCCTCACCTGTGGACAGTTCAATCGCAAACTGCCGGCCCGGGGATACGACGGTCACGCTCTTGGCCGACACAGGCCGGGCGAACCCAAAAAGGGCAGTCAGAAAAACGAAGCACGAAACAACTCGCAATGAAAACGGCATGCGCGGAAGAAACCAAAAAATGGTCACACCAGCAAGACGACACTATTCACCGTCAGCCGATGCACGCAACCGGAAGTACTGTCGAACAGCCTCGCTAGACGGAAGAAATCACTCCGCTTGGCCGTGTTCCAGCTCGATTGCGTGTAGGGTGGTCCACTTGCAGTCGGAGGAGCAGAGCGTCTTGTTCCAGCCCCGTGCCGTCCAGGTCGGCCTTGGCCTCGACTCTCGTGAAGCTGGGAGCCTCGATGAGGGAGTCGTCCGGTGAGGTGATGTGAACCCACGGCACCTCATCGGCTAGCTGCCCGAAGCCCGCCGTCGGGGCGGCAAACCAAGCGCAATGTCCGGTGCCTTCCCTCAAACCGGCTCCGTGACGGAGAACTCGTTCACGTTCCGCCGTTTGGCCAAGCGGTTGGCTGGCTCATTGTCGATGAAGCGTTCCGCCTGAGCATTGAACCGCAGTTTTTGGTTGCCGACACGGTGCGCGATGTTGCCCATGTGCATCACCGTGGTGGTTGCCTGTGCGAGGCCGACGTCCGCGTTGGGCCGATTGCGTGACCGGATGCAGTCTACAAAATTCTGCTGATGCTCGGGGTCGGGATGCCTACCAAACTGCTGATCCACCACCCTGCCGTTGGAAGCGAACACCTGCCAGCCGCCGCCGTGCCGGCCAAGCATCATGTTGTCCCTTGTGCCGTAAAACTCGATGCGTGTCGCGCACTGCGGCCAGTGCGGAAACTGGTCACCGGCCCGGATGCCGCCGTTGATCTTGCTCATCGCGTTGGCGAAGTGCGAATGCTCGAACGTCAGGACAAACCCGGGAAAGTCGTACTGCAGGATCTCCACGTCGGGCACCTCGGCATCGTCACCCCGGTGTTGCAGCCGTCCGCCGGAGGCGGAGACCGCGCCGGGCACGGCAGGATCGCCCATCACCATCAACGTCAGGTCGAGTTGATGGATGCCGCAATCGGCCAGATCGCCTCCCGAGTAGTCCCAGAAATAATGCCAGCCACCGTGAAAAATCTTGCTGTGGTAGGGACGCGCCTTGGCCGGGCCGAGCCATGTTTTCCACGAGAACCCCTTCGGCGCATCGCCACTTGCCCCGAGCCGGAACGGCCCGCCGCCCTTGAGGTTGAACACCTTGACAAGCCGCACGTCGCCAAGCTTGCCGGATTGGATGTACTCCCGCGCCGCAAGGTTGTACGGGGCGCTGCGGTTTTGTGTGCCCACCTGCACGACGCGTTTGTATTTGCGCGCCGCCTCGACCAGCTTCCGGCCCTCCCAGATGTTGTGGCTGAACGGTTTCTCGACATAGACATCCTTGCCGGCCTGGCAGGCGAGAATGGCCGCCGGTGTGTGCCAGTGATCCGGCGTGGCCACCACCACGGCATCGACATCCTTGCTGGCAAACACCTCCTCCATGCGTCGGGCCAGCAGCGGTTTGCGGCCGCCCTGTTGCTGTGCCATATGGTCCGCGATCCGCACGAGTCGATCCTCATGAATGTCGCAAACCTGCGAGCACACCACATCGCTGCGCCTGACCAGGCTGGAGGTGACCTGTGTGCCCCGGCCGCCGCAACCGATCAGTGCCACCTGCACACGTTCGTTGGCGCCCCGCACTTGGCCAAGCGCCGGGAAGCCGAGGGCGGACGCGGCCAAGCCGGCTTTCACAAAGGTTCTGCGTTTGATGGATTTCATGAGCCGGGAAACCTATCACCGCGTCCGGGCACTCACGACTTTAATGTTGGCCTTTTTCGACGAGCGCAAGGAGGCTGTCTGCCGGTGTTCGGGTTTTTTAAAGACAGGAGGCGAGCAAAAATTCGCCAGGGAACCTTTCCTGCGGAGTGGATCGGGGTTTTGGAGACGAACCTCGGCATTTACGGGCAGCTTTCCGCCGCCGATCAGCAGGAGTTGCAGGAACATATTCTTGTGTTCCTCGACGAGAAACGATTCGAGGGCTGCGGCGGACTGGAGATCGACGACGAGATTCGCGTGACCATCGCCGCGCAGGCCTGCCTGCTGCTGTTGCACCGCGAACCGGCCTACTATCCCTCGCTGCGCACGATCCTTGTTTATCCCAGCTCGTACCTCGCGAAGAATCCGTACGACAAGCAGGATCGGTCGCACCGGCTCGGGGAATCGTGGCAATATGGGCCGGTGGTGCTGGCGTGGGATTCCAGCCGGCGGGGCGGCAAAAACGCCTTCGACGGCTGCAACGTGGTGCTTCACGAGTTCGCGCATCAGCTTGATCAGATCGATGGTGCCGCCGACGGTGCGCCACCACTAGGACAAGGGGAGAATTGGGTCGGGCGCAAGCCGATGTACCGGTCCTGGGCACTGGTGTTCAGCCGGGAATTCGAGCGACTACGGAACAGCGCGGCCAAGGGCAAAAAAACGGTGATTGACCACTACGGCACCACCAACCCGGCCGAGTTTTTTGCAACGGCCACCGAGGCGTTTTTCGAGAAGCCCCGGCAATTGAAAAAGAAAAGGCCGGAGCTGTATGAAGAACTCCGGTCTTACTACAAGCAGGATCCCGTGACGTGGCACGGAAGCCGCGATTATTAAATTCGAAATGGCCTACCAATTGTCACGGCGGCCTCCGCGGCCTCCGCGGTCACCACGATCGCGATAACCACCGCCTCCGCCACCGCCTCCGCCTCGTTCCTCGCGCTGGCGGGCCTCGTTCACGGTCAGCTTGCGTCCCATGAAGTCCTGGCCATCGAATTTCTCAACAGCGGCGTTGGCTTCCTCATCACTGGAATAGGTCACAAAGCCAAAGCCGCGTGATCTGCCCGTGTCACGATCCTGCACCACCACCGCCTCGGTGATCGTGCCGGAAACCCCGAAAGCCTCCCGCAGATCGTCGTCTGTGGCGTCCCAATTCAGGCCGCCCACGAATATTTTGTTTCCCATAAAGGTCCTTTTTTTAGGCAATCACCCAAACTAGACAATCGCCACCGGCAGGAGGCTGAAGCCGCCTCTGACACTTGGCAAGCGGTAAAATCAGCCCGTGGTGATCTTTGTATACGCCTCCCCGCCGCTGATTGTGGGCAATTCGGGGCGGCCGTTATAGCGGTAAACCAGTTCCGAGTCGCGCAGGCCAAGCAGATGCAGGATCGTCGCGTGAAGGTCGTTCACGTGCAATCGATCCTGCGTCGCCCACAGGCCCAACTCGTCCGTCGCACCTATCACTTGGCCGCCTTTCACGCCGGCGCCAGCCATCCACATGGTGAATCCGGTGGGGTTGTGGTCGCGACCGTCACCCTTCTCGCTCATCGGTGTGCGGCCAAACTCACCGCCCCAGATCACCAGCGTGTCCTCCAACAGACCGCGTGCCTTGAGGTCCTTCAACAACCCGGCAGTTGGCAGGTCGCTCTGGCGGCATTGGCGCCCGTGGTTGGCTTCCATCTTCGAGTGCGAATCCCACTTGCTTCCCGCGCCGTGATAAATCTGCACGAACCGCACGCCGCGCTCGACCATTCGCCGAGCCAGCAGGCAGCATCTACCGAACGGCTCCGTATCCTTGTTACCGAAGCCGTACAGCTGCTTGGTCGCCTCGGTCTCTCTGCCCAGATCCACCGCCTCCGGTGCGGTGGACTGCATGCGGTAGGCCAACTCGTAGCTGCGGATACGCGCCTCGAGTTCACTCTGGTGCTTGCGCGTGGCCTGGTGCTGCTCGTTGAGCCGCCGCAACAGCTCGAGCTTCCGCCGGTGCATCTGCGGCGTCACGCTCTTGGGGAGGTTTAAGTGGAGGAACGGCTCCTTACCGGGGCTGAGCCGGATACCTTGGTACGCCGCCGGCATGAATCCGGTGCTCCAGTTGCGCGGCCCGTTCACCGGTGTGGACTTGGTGTCGGTCATCACGACGAACGCCGGCAGATTTTCGTTCGCGGTGCCGAGTCCATAATTCACCCACGAGCCGAGGCTGGGCCGGCCGGCGAGCGGCTGGCCGGTGTTCATTTGGCAAACACCACCCGAGTGGTTGATGCCGTTGGTCCAGCAGGAATGGATCACCGCGAGATCATCGACACATCCGCCGATATGCGGCAGCCAGTCGCTCACCCAGATGCCGCTTTGGCCCCAGCGCTTCCATTTGCGCGGACTCGCGAGCAGCGGCGACTCCGCCTCGCCCATCGCCGTTATCGGCCGCTTGAAACTTTTGGGCAACCGCTGCCCGGCCAGTTTGTTGAGCAGCGGCTTAGGATCGAACAGGTCGATGTGGCTCGGCCCGCCTTCCATGAAAAGGAAGATGACATTTTTCGCCCTAGGCGCGAAGTGCGCCCGACCCGCCGGCGTCGCGTTGCCGGCGAGTGCCTTGTCGCGGGCGAACATGCCGCTGAGAGCCACCGCGCCAAACCCGCCGCCGCCGCGTAGTAACAACTCGCGTCGCGAAAAAAGTTCGTTCGGCATTGGCGTTTCAAAATTCATCACTCAATCCACGTACAGAAAGGCGTTGGCGTTCATGAGCATGTGGCAGTACTCGGTGAGCGTGGCCAAGCCGCCTTGCTCGAGAAATGCCAGTGCCTCGTTGATCTGCTGCGGCAACGGGGCTTGGCCAAACGCCAACTCGTGCGCGGCGGCGACCTGCGCGACCGCGTCGCCGGGGTGCCGCTTGGCCATGCGCTTGGCCAGGGCCGTAGCCCGTTTGCGTGCCCACTCGCTGTTGAGCAACAGCAGCGATTGCGTCGCGGTCGTCGTCACGTTGCGCTGCGGCGTATGTGAAATGTGGTCGGGCGTGTCGAAGGTGTGCATCACGTCGTCCGGCTTGTTGCGCATCACTCTCCGATAAACCGAGCGGCGGTTCGAGTCGGCCGCAGCCACGCCTTCGCCGCCCATCTGCAACTCCAGCTCGCCGGAGACCTCCAGCAGGCTGTCGCGCACCTGCTCGGCGCTCAGCCGACGGATTGGTGCGCGGGCAAACCAACGGTTTGCCTGATCGCCCTGTTCGGACACCGTGTTAGCCGACGCCTGCCGATACACCGCGCTGGTGACCATCAGTCGGTGCATTTTCTTGAGGCTCCAGCCGTCGCCGACAAAGCGCGCCGCGAGCCAGTCGAGCAGCTCCGGATGCGTCGGCGGCTCACCGAGCCTGCCAAAGTCGCTGGCGTTGGAGGCCAAGCCACGGCCGAAATGCTGCTGCCACAGCCGGTTCACCAGCACGCGGCTCGTCAGCGGATTGTCCGGCCGCGTGATCCAGTTGGCCAAGGCAGTGCGGCGACCGGTCGATTGCAACGCGGCCGGTGGCGGCGTGATGCGCACCGGGCCGGACTTGAGAATGCTCAGGAAACCCGGCTCGACCGGCGTGCCGCTTTTTGGGAGGCGCGTGACGGGTGCCAACGGACCGGCATCGCTGACGACGAATTTCACCTGTGGCAACGGTTTCGGTTTCTCCGGCTCGAACGCCGCCAACGCCGCCCGCAGTCGCTCCCAATGTGCCTTTGCGCTGGCATCGAGCCGCTCGGGCAGTTTCTCCGGTTCGACGCCGAACTGCCGCACCGACATCGTGGCAATCTGCTGCTCGTACGCTGTGCGCTGCGCCGGCTGTTTGCGGATCATCTTTTGGATTTTGTCGATGAACTTGTCGACGCCTTCGCCGGTCGCATACTTCAGCAGAACCGGCTGCTCGATGGCGTGGAGTTTCCGCCGGGGGTCCTGCGTCGCGGCGGCCCACGCCGTACGTTGTTTCAAAAACGCAGCACGCTGCGCCACGGTGCCGACCGGCATCGAGTCGCGCGGTAGCAGTGGCGTGAAAAACGCCCGCATCCGGAAGTAGTCGTGCTGCGTGATAGGATCGAATTTGTGATCGTGACATCGAGCACACCGTAGGCCCATGCCGAGCAGCGCGTCGCCGGTGACGTTGGTGATGTCGGCAAGAATCTCGCGCCACTGCGTCTCGACGTCGCGCTGGTTGTACTCGTAAATCCAGTGGCGCAGAAACATCGTCGCGATCAGCGCGTCGCGGTTGCCGGGATCGATCTCGTCTCCGGCCAGCTGCTCCCGCACAAATCGGTCGTACGGCTTGTCGATGTTGAACGAGCGAATGACATAGTCGCGGTAGCGCCACGCTTCGGGCCGGTAGTGGTCGGCGTTGTAGCCGTCGGAATCGGCATAGCGTACGAGGTCAAGCCAGAAGCTGGCCTGCGCCTCGCCGTGGCGCGGACTGTCGAGCAGCCGATCGACCAGTTTGTCGTAAGCGTCCGGCGAGTCGTCGTCGAGGAACGTGGCGATCTGCCTCGGGGTAGGAGGCAAGCCGGTGAGGTCAAAACACACGCGGCGGATGAGCGTCCGGCGATCCGCCGCCGGGGCGGGTGTCAGCCCGTTCGCCGCCAGTTTGCGGGCGATGAACCGGTCGATCCCGTTGAGCGCCCAGCCGCCGCCCGACGGCACCGCCACCGGGCGCACCGGTTGGAATGCCCACCATTCGCGGTCTGCCTGGGTAAATTCTGCGGCAAAAACAGGGCCACCCAGCAAAAACCACAAAATAGCTAAGCGCTGGATCATCGCCGCTAAGCTATCACGCCCCGCGTGTTATCGGGAGAAAAATATCCCCGCTTGGCCAAGCGCTTGGCTTGGGGTTGCACGACGGGATGTTGAGGAATAGACTTTCCCCACTCACTCCATTTGACACATGAACACTTCCTCCACTACACGCACGCCCCGACGGCAATTTATCAAGTCATCGAGTGCCTCAATCAGCGCCCTGGCGACCGTCCACCTGACCAGCGGCCTGAGGGCTGCCAGTCCCAATGACAAGGTGTTGCTGGGCATCATCGGCCCGGGCGGCATGGGGCGCAGCCACATCGGGAATCTCAACCAGCGCAAGGACGTCGAGATCGCGTTTGTCTGTGATCCTGATTCCAACCGCCGCGCCAACGCCGCAAACATGATCGAAGCCGGCACCGGCATCAAACCGAAGCAGGTTGGGGACATGCGGGAAATACTGGAGGTCAACAATGTGGATGCGGTGTTCATCGCCACTCCGGATCACTGGCATGCACCGGCCGCCATCCTCGCCGCTGAGGCCGGTAAACATGTCTATGTGGAAAAGCCGTGCTCGCATAATGTCCGCGAGGGGCGGCTGATGATCGAGGCGGCGCGGCGCAACAAACGCGTCATGCAGGTCGGCACCCAGTCGCGCAGCACCCGGCATGTGATGAAGGCGATGGAACTGCTGCACAACGGCGCGATCGGCCGCGTGCTGGTATCCAAGGCATGGAACAGCCAGAAGCGTTCGTCGATCGGCAAGGCCAAGCCCAGCGTACCGCCGGTGCATCTTGACTTTGAAACGTGGCTTGGCCCGGCGCCGAAGGTGCCGTACCAGTCGAACATGCTGCACGGCATCTGGCGCTGGTGGCACGCATTCGGCACCGGCGACATGGGCAACGATGGCGTGCACGACCTCGACATTGCCCGCTGGGGCCTCGGTGTCACAACACACCCGAGCCGCATCACCGCGCTGGGCGGAAAATATTTCTTCGATGACGACCAGCAGTTTCCCGACACACAGAATGTGCTGTTCGAGTATGAGCCGGCCAATGGGGGCGGCCCGCCGCGCCAGCTCATTTTCGAGCAGCGCATCTGGGCGCCGTACTTCGAGCAGGGTTACGAGAACGGCGACGCCTTTTACGGCACGGACGGCCTCATGCTGCTGGGCAAGCACGGCGGCTGGAAGCTGTTCGGCCCGCGCAACAAGCTGCGTGAGCAGATGAACGGCTCCCCGGATCTGCGGGCGCATCACGACGATTTCTTCCGCTGCATCCGCGAGGGCGGCACGCCGAATGCCGACATCGAGATCGGCCACCTCTCGTCATCACTGTGCCACCTCGGCAACATCGCCACGCGCGTCGGGCGCGTGCTGGAATTTGATCCCAAGCACGAGCAAATCGTTGGCAACGGAGAGGCCAATGCGCTGGTCTCGCGCAATTACCGGGACCACTGGGGCCGGCCGGGCGGCGCTTAAGCAAAAGGTTTGCGATTGATTCGACCGCCGTTCTCTGGCAAGGACTGTCCCCCCATGAAGCGAGTTTTGTCCCCATCCCTGACGATCCCTCTGGCGGCGCTCGGTCTGGTTTGCGCGCAGGCCGAGCCAGTGCTGAAGGCACACTTTGCCGGCATTGACAATCTGACCAAGCGCAAGGACGCCAAGACACTGCGCGCGGTCTGGCAACTCAAGCAAACCCAGGCGTTCCGCAATGAGGCACTCGACAAGCTGGCCAAGCGGCTCGGTGACGGAAATGCCGAGCGCGAGGCGACCCTGCGCAAGCTGCTGCCCGATCTCGGGCATGGCGAGTTGTTTCTGGGCATCACCCCGGCAGATGGCCGGGCGGACGTGGCGCTCATCACGGCGATGGGTGAGACACGCGGCAAGTTGTGGACGCAAAGCCTCCGGCGCCTGGCTGAGCAGCGCGGCGGCGAGCCGCTCGAGCAGACCGTGGCCGGCTACACCGGCTGGCGCGTGGACTTCGACAACGGACGCATCCTCGGTTTTGGCTACGCCGACGGCTGGCTGTTGCTCGGCACCGGGCAGCAGACGTTAAGCTATTTGAAAAAAGCAGCCGAGCGGATCGCCGATACCGGCCGTCCCTTCCCCGTCGACACGGAGAATGACTTGAGCCTCACGGTGGACGCCCGGGCGCTTCCCGGCGCCATCCGCGACCGCCTGCCCAGCGCGCCAAACACGATCCACATCACCTCGCTCCTGAAGAAGGACAACTTTTACAGCAAGGTCGTGGTGGAGTTCGTTGAGCCGCTGCCGACTGACGTGCCGGACTGGGAAATCCCCACGCGCACGATCACCGAGCCGCTGGCCAGCTTTACTGCCGCGCGCGGCGTGGGCATGTCTACCGCCAAACTGATCCTCGAACTGCTGAAACTCGACCCTGTCAACGGCCAGTTCTTTGCGTGGTCGCAGGCAAGAACCAAGTTCCAATCGTTTTTCTCCGTGAAAGTCGATGAGCCGAAGGAGGCGATCGCCGGCTTGGCTAAGCGCGTCAGCGACTTCAAGAAACCGGGAGGCCGCGGCGAGAAATTCATCGGCCAGATCGGACACAAGCCAAAAAAGCCGGAGCTCGTCTGGGGTAACGTACCGTTGTTCTCACCGTACGTCACGGTCGGCAATTCGGACGACAAGGGCTACATCGTCGGCGGTGTTTTCCCGCCGGATCCCATCAAGAAACCGATCCCGAAGGAGATGCTCGACGAGTTCGCCGACAAGGAAAACCTGGTTTATTACAACTGGGAAATTACCGGCCAACGGCTCGAGAAATGGAGCCTGCTGATCCAGTTCGCCGCCATCCTCTCCGACCAGCGCGAACAACTCGTCAACAAAACCAAGGGCATCGCGTTCACCACCTCGCTGTACCCGAAACTCGGCAACACGATCACCGACGCCACCATCGACGGCAACCGGCTCACGATCACCCGCAAGTCGCACCTGGGCCTCTCGGCGCTCGAGATCGCCCTGCTGACCCGCTGGATCGACAACCCGCGCTTCCCCGCGCCGACACTCGAGTGGCCGCCTGCCGCGGAGAAAAAACGCAACCCCAAGCCGAAGAAGCCCAAGAAGCCGGCGGACAAAAAATAGCGCTCACCCCGATATGCTGCGACTCGGCGTCAACATCGACCACGTCGCCACGCTACGGCAGGCGCGCTATCGCGGCCTCGACCACGGTGAACCGTGTCCCGTCGAGGCTGTCCGTCAAGCCGAGGCCGCCGGCGCACACGGCATCACCGCCCACCTGCGGGAGGATCGGAGGCACATCCTCGATCGCGACATCTGGGCGATCCGCAACGCTGTGCAGACGCGCCTCAACTTCGAGATGGCCAACACGCCGGAGATGATCGACATCGCCCTGCGCCTCAAGCCGGAGGCCGTCTGCCTCGTGCCGGAGAATCGCGCCGAGGTCACCACCGAGGGCGGACTGGATGTTGTCGGCCAGGCCAACGCCATTGCCGGCGCCGCGGCCACGCTGGGCCAAGCCAGCATCGAGGTGAGCCTATTCATCGACCCCGACTCGGCGCAGATCGAGGCCACCGCCGGAACCGGCAGCCCGTTCATCGAGCTGCATACCGGCGCCTACGCGGAGGCGCACAGCGATGAGGCCAAGCGGGCCTCCGAGCTGGAGCGCCTGGCCAAATCGGCCGAGCTGGCCAAGTCGCTTGGCATCGGCGTCAACGCCGGCCACGGCCTCAACTACAAGAACACGCGTGGCATCTTCGCCGTGCCGCACCTCAACGAGTTGAACATCGGTCACAGCATCGTCAGCCGCGCCGTCACGGTCGGGCTTGGCCAGGCAGTGCGCGAGATGCTCGGATTGATGGACGGTTACCCGCCAGCCGGATGATCCTCGGCACCGGCATCGACATCATCGAGGTAGAGCGCATCCGCGCCTCGCACGAGAAATTCGGCGAACGGTTCACCCGGCGCATCCTGCTCCCCGCCGAGATCGAGTACTGCCTGCGGCACAAGGATCCCGCGCCGTTTTTGGCGGCGCGATTTGCCGCCAAGGAGGCGATCTCCAAGGCATTCGGCACCGGCATCTGCGCCAAGCTCAGCTGGCACGACATGGAGGTGGCCAAGCACGACTCCGGCGAGCCGTACGTGGTGCTGCACGGCAAGGGGCTCGACCTACTCAAGGAACGAGGCGGAGATCTCGTCCACCTTAGCATCAGTCACACGGCCGACCACGCCGCCGTTATGGCCATCCTCGAAAAACGGTAGGCGAGCCGCGTTTGCCACCGCACTCAAAATTATCCCTTCCTCGACGTGGAGTTGGCCCTTTTGTTGCTTTGTTTGCCGCCATGGGACAGATGGTGTCAGCGAAACAAAAGGACGGCTCCACGGCATCCAAGCGCCGCCGTGTCAACGAGGCCATTGAAATCGCCAAGGATTACCAGACCGACGTCTATTGGGAGGGCGAGGTTGTGTGGCGCTATTCCGACTGGGAGAAACAATCCGGGGCCAAGCGGGAACTAGCCGTCGCGGTTTGATCAGCCCAGCAGCTCGATCAGTCGCTCGCGGGCGAGGGCGAGGTTTTTGTAGTCGGCGATTTCCTCGGGCATGGTGTTGAGGGCCTCGAGCAGGCCGTCGCGGGCCACTTGATTTTCCCTGAGCTTGGCCAAGGGAACCACCTCGAGGCGAATGCCAAACAGGATGCCACCCGTCTCCGACAGCGCGACTAGTGCCTGCCGCTCGACGCGAAACCACATGTTGGCCAAGTCCACTTTCGGCGTGAGCTTGGGCAGTCCCAGCGCGGGGTGCTGATTGAGTTCCGGGTTGGCGGTCAGACCCCAGTTTGTTCGGAGCCACGCCGGGCCGGGCGAGCGGCAGGTTGGCAAAAACGGGGAAGCTCGGCCATGCAAAGAGGGTTGCCAAACAGGCCTTTGCGAGTAGTCTCTCCCGTCCGCCGGGGAACGGGGTGAATGAATCGTCCTCCCGGCGCGTCCGACTGCCTGTCCGCGTGGAGAAATCACAACCCAACTATTTGCGGGATGGTATTTTTATCGTCTTGGTGCTTCTTGCCGTGCTGTCGTTCGAGTTGTTTTCCGGCACCGGCAGCGAGGTTCGCACCTACGATGTTCCAAAAGAAAAAGTGGCTCCGACCGCCGCTCCGCCCGTCGCCGCCGCCACCACGGCCAAGCCGGATCCCGGCACACTGATCCGGTTCACCAAGCCCGAGAACTGGATCGACGCCACCGATGCGACGGGCCTGGCGACCCTTTCGTTCGCGTTGCCGGGAAACGCCGGTGTCAGCGCCATCCCGCTGCCAGCACGCCTGGCCAATGACCCAATGATCATCAACATGTGGCGTGAGCAGGTAGGCCTTGGCCCCGTCGATGAAGCCTCCGTGAAGAGCTTGGCCAAGCCGATCTCAATTGGCGGCAAACCCGGCCGGATGTTCGACTTCGCCGGTACCAAACCACTCGCGGGACAAGACAAACCACCTCGCATCGTCTCAGCATCGCTTGTGCTTGGCCAAGTGGGATGGTTTTTCAAGTTGTCCGGCTCGGCCGGCGCAATCGAGCCGCATTTCGGCAACTTCACGAATTTTCTCGCCAAGCTGAAATTCCAGCCAGCAGCAAGTGAAGTGAATTTCGACAAGCTGATGGCAGAGGCACAGGGAGCCTCAAAGCCCCCTCCCCCGGCTGCGCCCAGCCCAGATGCACCGACATGGACTAAGCCGGCCGGTTGGGCTGAGAAGCCGCGCACTGCGATGCGCCTGGGGAACTTCACAGCAGGGAGTGACCAGGCGGAGATTACTGTGATGACGTTCCCCGGCGACGTCGGAGGGCTGTTGGCTAACGTCAACCGTTGGCGTGGCCAAGCGGGCCTGCCGCCGATTGATGCCGCCGGCTTGGCCAATGCAACGGAGCAATTGAGGGTCGACGGTACATCGGCCACACTCGTTGAGGCTATCGGTGCCACCAACGGTTCGCTGAGCGTGTATCATCCGACGGAAGGACAGACGTGGGTTTACAAAATGAGCGGGCCAAGCGACGTTGTCACTGCCGAGAAAAGCGCGTTCATGGAATTCGTCCAGTCCATCCGGTTCCCAACCCCCTAAGTCGTGATGGTGTTGCTCAAGCCGTTTGTCCAGTTTTGGTGTTCACTGCGGCTGACCGTGGCCTGCCTGCTTGCGGCACTGGTGCTGGTGTTTGTCGGCACGCTGGCGCAGGTGGATCAGGGCTTGTACGACGCGCAGAAAAAATATTTCCAGAGCTATTTCCTCCTGCCTGAAAGCGTTGGTGGCGCTGGTTGGGCGCAGGTTCGGATCGGCAACTCGGAGTGGGAAACGCCGGCGCACTGGAGCGAAACCGAAGGTTCGCAATTTAGCCTGATCGACTTCGCAGCGCTGCACGGCGATGCGAGCGCGGCCATCTCGGTTACCAAACTGGCCAAGGCCGCGGGCGGGCTGCCAGCCAACGTCAACCGCTGGCGCAAACAAATAGGACTCGAAGAGATCCAGGATCCGCAGCTTGAGTCGTTCGTGGTGGACGGCAACTCCGGTTGGTTTGTGGAGATGAGCGGTACACGCGATGGCAAGCCGGTCACGACGCTGGGAGTCATTCACACCATCACTTACCGCACTGCGCCGGAGACGTGGTTCTACAAGATCACCGGCGACACCGATGCGGTGATGAAGGAAAGGGACATCTTTCGGGACTACGTGCAATCGGCCCGCTACCCGGTAATGTTCAAGTTTCCGTTCGTCGGCGGTTACCTCGTGGGCATCGTGTTGCTGGTCAACCTGCTAGCCGCGCATTTTCAGCGCTTCAAGTTTACGCGGAAAAAAATCGGTATCTTTCTGACGCACGCTGGGCTAATTTTCATGCTGCTTGGCCAGTTGATCACTGACAAGTTTCAGGTCGAGAGCAACCTCCGGCTCGAGGAGGGTCAAAGCAAGGGTTACTCCGTCAGCGGCAGGGAGTGCGAGTTGGTGATCATCGACAAAAGCCAATCGGATGTGGACACCGTCACCGCCATCCCGGCGGAGGCGCTCGGGGACAAAACAATCCATCATGTTGGCACGCCGCCGTTCGAGTTGACCGTGCTCGACTACTTCAAAAACTCCAACCTCGCAGCGCTTGGCGAGGGGCAGGCGAACAAAGCCACGCATGGGAAGGGGCTCGAACTCATTGCCACCGGGGCGGAATCCGCCACCTCACTCGAGGAGGTCAACTTCCCCGCCGCCTACCTGCGGCTGAAATCCATCTCTGGCAAGGATCTTGGGACATGGATGGTTTCGGCACTGTTCGGCGTGCTGCGCCAACCGATTCCGGAGCAGACCTTTGAGCACGACGGCAAACAGTACGAACTGGCGTTGCGCTTCAAGCGTTACTATACCTCTGCATACGACATAGAGTTGATCGACTTTAAGCACGACAAGTTTCAAGGGACGGAAAAGGCGCGAAACTTCTCCAGCCTCGTGATCGTGCGGGACCGCGCTACCGGAGCGGAGCGCGAGGTGAACATCTGGATGAACCACCCGCTGCGCACCCACGGAAAAACCTACTTTCAGGCCAGTTTCGATCCGGAAAACGACAAAGCCACGATTTTGCAGGTCGTCCGGAATCCCGGCTGGGTGACGCCTTACATCTCCTGCGCCCTCGTTGGACTCGGGATGCTTATTCAGTTTTTGACTCACCTGCTTGCTTTCAACAGAAAACGAAAGGCCGTCGCATGAAAAAGCTGTCCGTCCCGCTTGTCGCCGTCGGGATCATGGCCATGTGGGCCTTGATGGGGCTGGTACGCATGCCGAATGTAGCCAGCGATCAGCCGGACATTTACGGCTTCGGCAAACTGCCGGTGCTGCTCGACGGGCGCATCCAGCCGATCGACTCCACCGCACGCAACGCTATGCGCGTTATCCGTCACAAGTCTACCGGTCGTTACGCCCGCACCGGTACCAAGGTGGTAACCATCCCTGCCGTCGAGTGGCTGCTTGAGCTGGCGGCCAAGCCGGGCGTGGCCCGTTCCCGACCGGTGTTCCGGATCGACAACGAGGAGATCAAAGACAACCTCCGCTTGGCCAAGGACGAAAAACATTTCTCAGTGAACGATATCACCGCGGACGACAACTTTGAGCGTTTGGCCCGCGAGAGCGGGCGCATTCATTCGAAGGACGCCGGGCTGCGAACGCCATACGAAAAATCGCTCAAAGCCGTCGCCGATTCGCTGATGATTTACCAGCGCTTGGCCAAGAGCTTCCGACCGGAAAACTCGACCAACTTCGTAGCGGAACTGACCCGGCTGGAGACAGTGTTCCCCGAGGGCATGGCTGCCATGCGGGCGCATGATTCGAATGCGGAACACGACGAGTCGAAACATCAGGAATTCTTGGGGTTGCTCGACACATTGTTTGATCCCAGCCTACGCGACGGCGATAGGAGCGGTGTGATGTTCTGGCCGCGGGTCGTTCCTGTGAGCAAGACTTGGCAATCGTTGAGCACGAACCTGCTGAGCACCATCAGCACAGCCGCCGCTGCCGAGAGCGACTGGAAAATCCAGTTCCATCCCGCCGCCAAAGCCTACGCCGGCATGGTCTCAGCCTATGCCAAAAACGATGGGACGACGTTCAACGTCATACTCCGGGACTATCAGGATTATCTTCGTGCCAACGGTCTTTCCGCGGAAATCAACAAAACCGGCAAGGAGTTCGTGTTCAACAATTTCGACCCGTTTTACAAGTGCGAAATCCTCTATGTGCTGGCCTTCCTGTTGGCTTGCGGCAGCTGGCTGACCCTGGCCCGATGGCCGAACCAAACAGCCTACTATTTGATCGCCCTCGCGGCGGTTATCCATACCGCCGGACTCATTTTTCGCATGTGGCTGGAGGGCCGGCCGCCGGTGACCAATCTCTACTCATCAGCGGTGTTCGTCGGCTGGGGCGCGGTGATACTCGGGCTGATTCTCGAGCGCATCAACCGTGACGGCATCGGTAACGTTGTCGCCAGCGCGGTGGGCTTTGTTACGCTGCTTGTCGCCGGTGGGCTGTCACTCAGCGGCGACACAATGGAGATGTTGCAGGCGGTGCTCGACACCAATTTCTGGCTCGCGACACACGTTGTGATCATCACCATCGGCTACTCGGCCACCTTCGTCGCCGGCTTCCTCGCAATCATTTATGTGGTGCGCGACTTCGTTGCCAACCGGGTGCCGTTCGGCAAGGCCAACCGCACAGCGCTCACCAAGATGATTTACGGCATCGTCTGCTTTGCGACACTCTTCAGCTTCGTCGGCACTGTGCTTGGGGGCATCTGGGCCGACCAGTCGTGGGGCCGGTTCTGGGGATGGGACCCGAAGGAAAACGGCGCGCTCATGATCGTCATCTGGAACGCCGCCATCCTGCATGCGCGCTGGGGCGGAATGATCCGCGAGCGCGGGCTTGTCTCCATGGCAATCTTCGGCAACGCCGTGACCGCCTGGTCGTTTTTCGGCACGAACATGCTCGGCATCGGCTTGCATTCGTACGGCTTTATGGACAAGGCGTTCGCTTGGCTGATGGTGTTCGTCTTCGTGCAGGTTGTCGTGATGACCGGCGGACTGATGCTCGGTACGCTTGCCCAGGCGGACAAACCAAGCGGCCAAGCCGGTGTGCTTGGTCTGCCGCGGCAGGCGCAGTTTGTGGTGGCCATCGAGGCGCTTGTGATTTTTGCCAGCTTTGCCGTGGCGATCTACTACCTGCTGAACGCGATCGGCTTCTGACCACGATCAGGCCAAGCCGCAGTTTTTGCGGGCGCGGTCGAGGACGGTGCTCGCCCGGGCACGGGCCTTGTCGGCGCCGTCCTTCAGGACTTGGTTCACGTAGTCGAGGTTATTCTCCAACTCCGCGCGCCTGGCCCTAGCCTCGGCGAAATACTCCCAATAATGCTCGAACAGCGCCTTTTTCAGGTCGCCGTAGCCCAGTCCGCCCGCGCGCAGACGCTCCTCCCAGTCGGCAGCCAAGGCCTCCGGGGCCACGAGTCGTAGTAACTGAACGGCGATGTTTTGGTCAGCATCGGGCTTGGGCTCCTCCGGCGGTCGGCTGTCCATCACAAGGCGCATGATGGTTTTGCGCAGCGGTTTTTCATCGCCGAAAATGTCGATGGTGTTTTCGTAGCTCTTGCTCATCTTTTGCCCGTCCGTTCCCGGCACCACGGCCACCGAGTCGCGAATCTGCGGCTCGGGTATCACGAAGGTCTCCCCGTAGGTCTGGTTGAACTTGATCGCAATGTCGCGCGTGACTTCGACGTGCTGTTTCTGGTCTCGGCCGACCGGCACGATGTTTGAGTCGTAAATCAAAATGTCGGCCGCCATCAGCACCGGATACGCGAAGAGCCCGTGATTCGGCGAGAGGCCCTTGGCCAGCTTGTCCTTGTAGCTGTGGCATCGCTCGAGCAGGCCCATCGGCGTGAGTGTCGTCAGCAGCCACGTCAGCTCGCACACCTCTGGCACGTCGCTCTGGCGAAAGAACACCGCCTTGGCCGGATCGAGCCCGCAAGCGAGAAAATCCAGCGCCACGCCTAGCGTGTTGCTACGCCGCTCACCGGCATCGAACACCGACGTCATCGAGTGGTAGTTCGCGATGAAGTAGTACGCCTCACCCTGTTCCTGCAGCTCGATCGCCGGGCGCATCATGCCGAAATAGTTGCCGACATGCAGCGTGCCCGATGGCTGGATTCCGGATAAAATAATCATCGACCTGCGAAAACCCCCAAGCAGTTGGCCAAGCGTGGGAAACCCCAGCCGGCAATTGCTTCTTGCAAAAAAACCGGCCAAGTTCCTAACGCCTTCGGGCGCGGCGTCAATGCAAATCAACGAAGACAGAGATTGGGAAGCCCTCTACCGGGCCAATGACACATTTTGGGATCATGGCGAAGCCTCGCCCGGCCTGGTCGATTATCTGGCCGAGAACCCGTCGCTCCCGCCCAGCCAGGCGCTCGTTCCCGGCTGCGGCCACGGCCACGATGCCCGCACCCTGGCCAGTGCCGGCTGGTCGGTCACCGGGCTCGACATCGCCCCAAGCTCCGTGCCCTTGGCCAAGCGCCTGGCCAACGGGGAGGCGCTCGAGATCGATTTTCGCATTGGCGACTTTCTGGGCGACGAGCCGTATCAGCAATTCGATCTCGTGTTCGAGCACACTCTCTTCTGCGCCATCCCGCCGGCGCGGCGCGCCGACTACGTGCAAGCACTGCAACGCTGGCTCAAGCCGGGCGGGCTCTACCTCGCCGTTAACTACATGATCACCGACGACAACGGTGAGCCGCCATTCAGCACGACAACCGCCGAGCTGGACAAGCGTTTTGGTGAGTCGTTCGAGCTGCTCCGTCGCTGGACACCGCGCTCCTACGAGAACCGCGAAGGAAAGGAAATGATGAATGAGTGGAGATTTCGTTAGGGTAGTTTTTAGTTTCCAGTCTTCGGTATTCAGGAGCCTGTCCGGGCTGTTGCTCGCCACCGGGCTGGACCTGGCCAGGAGTGACGCGCTCGAGTGGCAAGACGAAGGCGAGCAACGCGGGGTGGTGACCTGGCTTTTTCTCAGCCGCAAAACAAATTGAGTTGATCAGGATTGTCCCCCGAGGCACGACACAGCTTGTTCCACCTCAAGGGGATGAACGGTTCCAAACCGGTTCCGTGACTCAAAAATTCCGACTTAAACAATCCAAAAATTGTTCATTTATTTAGGTTTTTCTGCTTGCGGATGCCGCAGGCCGCTCGTACAACCGACTCCCAGTAGTGCATCACTACTGAAAAAAATACTGTAACCTGCAGAATCAAAAACGATATGTCAGACAAACCATTGACGAAATCACAGACCGCCACAGCTGTTGCTGAGGCGAACGGTCTCACCAAGAAGCAGGCCACCGACCTGCTGGCCAACTTGGCTGACTTGGCTATCTCGAGCACCAAGTCGTCCGGTGCTTTTACGTTTCCAGGTGTTGGGAAACTGAAACTGGTCAACCGCAAGGCTCGCATGGGGCGCAACCCCGCCACCGGCGAGACAATCCAAATCCCTGCCAAGACCGTGGTGAAGTTCACCGTGGCCAAGGCCGCGAAGGACGCAATCGCCACTTAAGGATTAACCGATCCTCATGGAAAGCGCCCGCATTTGTTGGGCGCTTTTTTTGTGCATCTATGGAGGTAAACAGTGACAGGTTGGACAATCGGTGTGGTCGGCTGCGGCGCTGTGGGCGGCTTTTACGGGGCGAAATTGTGCCAAACCGGTTGCGACGTGCATTTTTTGCTTCGTTCAGATTACGAAGCTGTTCGCGAAAATGGCGTGCGTATTCGGACCGCGGACGGCGACTTTGATGCAAACCCAACGGCCGCCAGATCGCCCGGGGAAATCGGTCTCTGCGACCTCGTCATCGTCGCGCTCAAGTCCACGGCGAACCACCACCTCGGCAAGCTGTTGCCGCCGCTGGTCGGCGAGCACACTGCCCTGCTGACGCTCCAGAACGGGTTGGGCAACGAAATCGCGCTGGCTGCTCTGTTTCCCGACCGGCCGATCCTCGGCGGCATGTGCTTTGTCTGCCTTAACCGCATCGAACCGGGCGTCATCCATCACATCGCCCACGGCAAGATCGTCCTCGGCCGCCACGGCGGCCCACCGGATGATCTGACTGGGGCGGTCGCGAAACTCATCCGCTCCACCGGCATCCCGGTCGATGTCTCGCCCGACCTTGAACGCGCGCACTGGGAAAAACTGATCTGGAACATTCCGTTCAATGGCCTGAGTGTCGCCGGTGCGGCGGGACTCGCCGCAACACTCGCCGGACGGCTCGACCACGGTCAGCCCATCGGCCCCTGCCTCGCCACGGACGCCCTCCTCGACAACGGGCCCTGGGAGCAACTTGTCACGGAACTGATGGACGAGGTCATCCGCACCGGCCGCGCGCTTGGCCATGACCTTTCGCCCGGGCTTGGCGAACACCAGCGCAATCGCACCCGCGTCATGAAGGCTTACCTTGCCTCGACACCGATCGATTTCGTGCGCGGCCTGCCGCTGGAACTGGACGCGCTCTTTCGCCTGCCGCTTGGCCAAGCGCAGGCCGCCGGTGTCGAGACCCCACGACTCGTAGCGCTCTGCGATCTGCTTGCGCAGTTGGATGATCTACGAAAAGACTCGGGATCGGATGCTGCCTGAGTCACAATTCGCCGCACCAAAATGTATCGGTTTTCGTTGTTTTTTTTCGCAATGGCCGCCTTGGCCGCACCAGGGCCTGGCCAGGCGGAGACGCGGCCTAACATTGTCTTTATCATCGCCGACGACCTGGCTTGGGACGACCTCGGCTGCACCGGCAATCCCGGCGTCCGCACCCCAAACATTGACCGCCTGGCCAAGGGCGGCATGCGCTTCACCAACGCCTACCTGACGATCAGCTCGTGCAGCCCGAGCCGGGCCAGCATCATCACTGGCACCTACCCGCACCAGACCGATGCCGAGCAGCTTCACTGGCCGCTGCCGGCCGATCGGCTGACGTTCGTCGAGTTGCTCAAGGCCTCTGGCTACTGGACCGCGGCGGCCGGCAAGTGGCATCTCGGCGATGTAGTGAAGGATCGCTTTGACGAGGTCCGTGAAGCCGACGTGTCCGGCTTTCAACTGCCGACTGGCGAGGCGGCCAAGGCGGGAAAGATTGTGCAGAAGGCAGTCGGTGACGCGCGCAGCGGCTGCGACCAGTGGATGCCGATGCTCAAGACGCGGCCAGCGGACAAGCCGTTTTTCCTGTGGCTCGCCGCGCTCGACCCCCATCGCGACTATGACGAAGGCATCCTCGAGCAGCCACACAAGCCGGAGGACGTTCGCCTGCCACCGTACGTCGCCGATACGCCTAGGTCCCGTCACGACTACGCGCTGTACTACGACGAGATCACACGGCTCGACCGTTTCGTCGGCGGCGTGATGGCCGAGCTGAAAGAACAGAACGTCGCCGACAACACGTTCGTGCTGTTTATCAGCGACAACGGCCGACCGTTCCCGCGCGACAAGACGACGGTTTACGACAGCGGCATCAAGACGCCGTTCATCGTCCACTGGCCGGGACGTGTTGCCGCCGGTAGCCGCTGCAACAACCTGCTCAGTTCGGTCGACATCGCGCCGGCATTCCTTGAATTGGCCGGTTTGTCGACGCCGAAGGTTTTTGAGGGGCACAGTTTCCTGCCGTTGCTGCGGAATCCGCAACAGCGCATTCGCGACTTCGTGTTCGCGGAACGCAACTGGCACGACTACGAGGATCGCGTCCGTGCTGTTCGCAACAGGCGCTTCAAGTACATCCGCAATTTTTACGACGATCTGCCCAATACGCCGCCGGCAGACGTCGTACGCTCGGTGGCCTACCGAGAAATGATCCGGCTGCGCGACGAGGACAGACTTGTCGATGCGCAGAAAAACACCTTTATCCAGCCGAGGGCCAGGGAGGAGTTGTACGACACACAATCCGATCCGTTCGAGTTGAAGAACCTCGCCAGTGACCCCGCACAAGCCAGGCGGCTGAAACGGTTCCGCCGCGCCTTGGCCAAGTGGCAGAAAGAGACGGGGGACACCGAACCCAGATTTCGCACGCTCGACGAGTTTGGCCGCGAAGATGGCCAGGCGCTGCCGGTGCGCGAACGGCCCCGCCCCGACAAGGCAGAAATGACCCGGCGCCTCGAGGCGCATTACCAGAAACAGACCAAATGACCGCACGCTTGGCCAAGCGGAAAACGGCTGGCCAAGCGGACGGTTTTGCGTGAGACTTTGCTGCATCTATGAATTCTTTTCACCGGACCACGTTATTCGGCTGGCTTATCATCGCATTGGCACTTGGCCAGATTTCACCGACTCAGGTTGACGCCAACGACGGGCGGCCACCCAATGTGGTTGTCATTTTCATCGACGACATGGGTTACGCGGATATCGGCCCGTTTGGGGCCAAGGCGTATCCAACGCCCCATCTCGACCGCATGGCCCGCGAGGGGCGTAAGTTCACCGATTTTTATGTCACCCAGGCCGTTTGCAGCGCGTCACGGGCGGGTCTGCTCACCGGTTGCTACAACGTACGCGTCGGCATCTTCGGCGCGTTGGGGCCCAGCGCCGGGCACGGCATCAACGCCGGCGAAATGACGCTTGCCGAAGTCTGTAAACAAAAGGACTACGCCACTGCCATCTACGGTAAATGGCACCTTGGCCACCACAAGCCATTCCTGCCGATGCAACACGGGTTTGACGACTACTTCGGCCTGCCGTACTCGAATGACATGTGGCCGTACCATCCCGGCGTGTTGCATCTGCCGATGGAACAGCGCCTCAAACGCTGGCCGCACCTGCCGCTAATCGACAAGAATGAAATCATCAACGCCCAGGTTTCCGGCAAGGATCAGGAACAGCTCACCACGCAATACACCGAGCGTGCCGTGTCGTTCATCGAAAAGAACAAGAATCGCCCGTTTTTTGTCTACGTGCCCCACTCAATGGTCCACGTGCCGCTGTATGTTTCTGACAAGTTCAAGGGCAGGAGCGGTGCCGGCCTGTTCGGCGACGTGATGATGGAGGTCGACTGGAGCGTCGGCCGGATTCTCGACACGCTGCGAAAGCATAAGCTCGATAAAAACACGCTTGTCATTTTTACCGCCGACAACGGCCCGTGGCTGAGCTATGGCGAGCATGCCGGCTCGGCCGCGCCGCTGCGCGAGGGCAAGGGCACGATGTTCGACGGCGGCTGCCGCGAAAGCACACTGATGTGGTGGCCCGGCACCGTCCCGGCTGGCAGTGTTTGCAGCACGCCGGCGATGACCATCGACATTTTGCCGACCGTTGCCGAGTTGATCGGCGCCAAGCTGCCGAAACACAAAATCGACGGCAAAAGCATTGTGAACCTCGTCAAGGGCACCAGCGACAAAAGCCCGCAGGAGGCGTATTATTTCTATTACGGCAAACAGTTGCAGGCCATTCGCTCTGGCAAATGGAAGCTCCACTTCCCGCACGCCTACCGCACCATGGCCGGCCGCCCCGGCGGCAAGGACGGCATCCCAACAGCCTACAGCCAGGCCAAAATCGGCCTATCGTTGTTCAATCTCAGGAAGGACATCGGAGAAACCACCGACAGGAAGGACAGGCACCCGAAGGTCCTCGCCAGGCTGCAGGCGCTTGGCCAAGCGATGGGCAGGGAACTCGGCGACCAGGGCCAAAAAGGCAGCGGCCAACGCGAACCGGGCCGATTGGCCAAGCGCTGATTCGCCCGTGGCCGATCAAGCAACCATCCCGTTCGGGGCACGGTTTTGGCGCCTTTGGCGCCCGATTTGGCGGTTGCGCCACAAGGGCAACGGGATGCTTTTCCCGCCACTGCTGCTCTTTTGGGTGCTGCTGCTGATCAGCCCGTACATCGTCATCAACCGAATGGCGACCTGGGGATGGAGTCCTGCTGCTTGGGCGGAGTACAAGCCTGTTCTTGAGGCGACCATCCCCCCGCAGGACAAGTTGAAGGTGTCGCGGCAGGACGAGCGCACGGCGTGGGATCCGAAGTCGCTCTTCCGCGACAGTGAAGGCCGCTATCTCGACTACAAAATTCCGGCCATCAACTGGACCATTTGGCTGTACCTGTCGCTCTTCGGCTACTACTTCGCCTTTTACGCGGCGCAAAAGAACGACCGCGGCCGGGCCGAGTCACTGGTGATGGCACAGGCCTGGGCAGTGACGAGCTGGATTGCTTATCCCGTCTTCGCCCTGTTGCCGGCGGACATCGATCTGCGCTGGCAATTGGGTGAGATGGAGGGAATCCACGGCTTCATTTACGGCGCGTTCCACGCCCTGGACGAGCCATTCAACGCGTGGCCCTGCCTGCACATCGCCCAGAGCTTCGTTATGGCCTCAGCTCTGGCGCGCTGGTGGCTCCAGCGCAAATGGACCTGGGCGGTTTGGCTTCTCTGGCCGGCGTGGTTGGGCCTGTGCATCAGTGTGATGACCACCAAGCAGCACTTCATTTGGGACTCGATCACCGGCACGCTGCTCGGTGTGAGCGTATGGGCATGGATGATGCGGCCCGGCTTCCGGCATCTCGACAGGTTGGCCGATGACAAGCTGCCCCTCGACAGGCTGGAGTAAAAAAAGCGGCCGCCGGCAAGGGGATGGGTGTGGAGGTTTGCCGACGGCCTACGACCCATGGCTGGGATGGGAGGGGGATGCCACAGGTCGCTGAGCGCCAAATATACCCCGATTTTCCCTCAAAGCAACCCCCAAAATACCCAACGGTATCAAGCTCCTGCAACTACGGCTTGGCGACGGTCAGCCCTGGCCTCGAGATGTCGGAGCATGCCCTCGAACACCAGCCGGCCGTCGTCCCCGCCGAGGATGCCTTCACTGGCCCGCTCCGGGTGGGGCATCATGCCACAGATATTGCGGCCCTCGTTGCAAATGCCGGCAATGTTCAGCAGGGAGCCGTTGGGGTTCACGTCATCGGTCAACTCGCCGGCTTCGGTGGCGTACTGGAACAGGATTTGGTCGTTCGCCTGCAGCCTGGCCAGGGTCTCCTCATCGGCGAAGTAGCAGCCCTCGCCGTGGGCGATCGGCACCCGGAGCACCCGCCCATCCGGTACCTCGCGGGTGAACGGCGAATCGGTGCTCGGCACCTTGAGATGGACGTGCTCGCAGCGGAACTGCAGGGAGCGATTCCGCACCAGCGCCCCTGGCAACAGACCGCTCTCGCACAAAATCTGGAAGCCGTTGCAGATGCCGATGACCAGGCCGCCGGTGCCGGCGAACGCCTTCACGGCGTTCATCACCGGGCTGAACTGCGCAATCGAGCCGGTGCGCAGATAGTCGCCGTAGCTGAAACCGCCGGGCACCACCACGGCATCGGCGTTGCCGATCGATTCCTCCTTGTGCCAGAGGTAGCCGGCATCCTGCCCGAGGACGCTGCTCAGCACGTGGACGCAGTCCTGATCGCAATTCGAGCCGGGAAACTGGAGGACAGCGAAGCGCATCCTGGGTTACTCGATGGTGAACTGGTAATCCTCGATCACCGGGTTGCTGAGCAGCTTGTGGCACGCCTCGTCGATCTTCGGTCGCCACGACTCAGCGTCGCCGTCCAGCTCGATCTCGAGGTACTTGCCGACGTGAACGGCCTTCACGCCGGCATAACCCATGTGTTCCAGCGCGGTCTGCACCGTCTTGCCCTGCGGGTCGAGCACGGCCTTCTTGGGGGTGATGACTATCTTGGCTTTCATTCCCTGCACACGCCAGGCGCGGCCAAGGGCAGTTTCAGGCCAAGCGCGACAGCGAACCAGTTTATTTTGTTCACAGCCGAAAATTTGTGCCTGGCCAAGTTTTGCTTTGCCCCGGTCAAGTGCTTGGCCAAGCTGGCCGCGTGAAGATTACATTTCACGGGGCCGTTCGGACGACGACCGGTTCCCGGCATCTGCTCGAGGTCAACGGCACCCGGCTGCTGCTCGACTGCGGCCTGTATCAGGGCAAGCGGCAGGAGTCGATTGAGCGCAACCAGCAATTCCCGTTTGATCCCAAGTCGGTGGACGCCGTCATCCTAAGCCACGCGCACATCGACCATATCGGGAACCTGCCCAACCTTCACAAGCAGGGCTTCGAAGGGAATGTCTACTGCACGTTCGCCACGCGCGATCTCGCGGCGATCATGCTTGAGGACTCGGCGCAAATTCAGGTTGCCGATGCTGCCTACGTCTCGAAGAAACACAAAAAGAAAGGCCTGCCGCCAGTCGAGCCGCTTTATTTGCCGGAAGACGCCGAACGCGCGGTGCGGCAGTTTGTGGCGCTGGGCTATGAGCGGCCGATCCCGGTGGCCAACGGCGTGACGCTGATCTTCCGTGACGCCGGGCACATCCTCGGCTCGGCGCAGGTGATTCTCGACATCGACGAAGGCGGCACAAAACGCCGGCTGCTGTTCAGTGGTGACATCGGCCGCGGCGACCACGCGATCCTGCGCGACCCACAGCCGGTGGAGGATGTTGACGTGTTGCTTGTCGAGAGCACCTATGGCAACCGCGAGCACACGGCGCAGTCCGGCTTGTCGAACGAAGTCGAGGCGCTGCTCGCCGGCACGCTGAACAACGGTGGGAAGGTGATCATCCCGGCGTTCTCAGTGGGACGCACACAACTGCTCGTTTACACGCTACATCAGCTCGTCGACGCCGGCCGGCTGCCGGACTTCCCCATCTATGTGGACAGTCCGCTCAGTGTCAACGCCACCGAGGTGTTCCGGCTGCATTCCGAGTGTTTCAACAGCGACATTTACACGTTCCTGCGCGAGAAGGAGAATCCGTTCGGCATGGACAACCTGACGTACATCCGCAAGGCATCCGAGTCGATCAAGCTCAACAGTCTCGACGGCCCAGCGATCATCATCAGCTCAAGCGGCATGTGCGAAGCGGGCCGCATCCGGCATCACTTGAAGAACAACATCAGCGACCCGAACGACCTCATCCTGTTCGTCGGCTACTGCGCCTACAACACGCTGGGCTCCGTGATCCGCGCCGGTATCGATCCGGTTTACATCTTTGGCGAACCGCACGAGGTGAAAGCCAAAATCGCCAGCTTCGACGGATTCTCCGGACACGCCGACAAAAACGAACTCGCCGACTATGTAAAAAAACTCACCGGCGATATAAAAAAAATCTTCATTGTCCACGGCGAGGAAGCCTCGAGCCTGGCCTTTGCCGACACGCTGCGCCAACTTAAGCCAGACGCCGATGTCACCGTGCCGAAGCTGAACGAATCGTTCGAGGCCTGAAGTCCAGGATTCAAGTTACTTGCCCTGTTTATCACCCGTGGCGGCCTTGGCTCGAGCCTCGTCATGCAGCGCATAGAGGTGTGACTGGGTCGCGACGTACAACACGCTGTTGGCCACGATCGGTGTCGAATAGATCGGCGCCGGGAAGTAGGTCTCGCTCAGCAACGTCATTTTTTTGTCGGAAGCCAGCACGACGAAATCTCCATCCTCATCGCCGACATACACCTTTCCATCAGCCACAAGCGTTGAGCCCCACATATGTGCTTTCATGTCGTAAATCCAATGCAGCTTGCCAGTACCGGCGTCAAGGCAATGGACGTAGCCGGAGAAGTCGCTGGCAAACAGCAGCCCGTTGACAGGGTCGATCGAAACAGTGGAGAGGCTACGCTTGATACCTTTATAAGCCCAGATTGCACCGCTCATGGTAATGTCACCCTTCTTCGAGGGGTCAAGGCAGACAAGTTGGCCCACGCCTTCGCCATGCTCCGGATCCTGCCCGGTCGCGACGTACACTCGGTTGTCGTAAAAGACCGGCGTTGCATTGATCTCGCTTGGCCCCTCAGCAGATGGGTACTTGATCGGTTTACCGTCCTTGTCCGTCTTGTACTCGGGAGGATTAGCGTCAAACCACCAGACCTTCCGGAGTAAATTAAGATCCTTCCCCTTGTCGTAGACCGGCTTGGCATTGAAAGCGTAACAAAAGCCGTCGCCCCCACCGCAGAAAAGTTGTGCCTGCCCGTTCACCACGCCGTACGAGGGCGAACTCCATTGGCCGTGAAAAATATTCGGGCCGATGCCGGCGTCGTCTTCGCCCTTGAGCTCGCCTGTCTTGGCATCGAGCGCGATGAAGCTCGGCGAGAACGGCGACGGCACATTCGTGTGCGTCCAGTCCTGGCCATTGGAGGTGCAGGTGTAAACCATGCCGTCCGCAACGATTACCGAGCTGTTCGAGGCGTTGTGCGGGTAAACACCCAACTCGTCCATCATGTCGTAACGCCAGATAATATCGCCATCTTTCGGGCCAAGCTTGGCCGGTGGCTTACCGGTGTCGAGATGCACGTAGACAGCCTCGTCCTTGTACGGGCCGTCGTTGCCGTTGGCCAAGCCTTCCACATCGATACAAAGCACTTCGCACCGGCTGCTGACTACGTAAATCCGGTTGCCAACCACGGTCGGCGACGAAAGCAGGCCAAGGCTCTCCCAGTCGTTCACCTTGCCAGACCTGAGCTTGGGAATGACCAGTTGCCAGAGGAACCCCCCTGTTTTCTCGTCGAGGCAGAGCAGGATGCTTCGGTCACCGGGATGCTTCGGGTCGCGCATTGAGTCGTTGTTGGTGCCGACGAAAATTCTGCCGTTAGCGATGGTTGTATTACCGTAGCTTTGCGTGCCCAACTGGGCCGCCCACTTGACGTTCTTGGCAGTGGACAGATCCACGTCCTCGGTCCCCTGCTTGAAATCACCCGGCTCGAATTTATCCGGCAGACCGTTAGCCCCGGCAGCGAACATGTTGCGGCCCAGTGTGTTGCCTCCCCACTGCGGCCAGTCTGCTGCCGTAGCGATCCCCAAAAATCCGGCGGCTAGACCGGTCATTATTGCTTTTGTCAGTTTGTTCATCAGTCGCTTAAATAACCCTTACCAACTACTGGAAGTCGCTTGGCCAAGTGTGGGTTGATCAAATCAATGTTCCGTTCGGGATGACAGCGTTTCTCGGAATGATGACGATGCCATCGCGGATGAAATAGTTTTCATCGTCGAAGTGCATCGGCTTGCCATCCGGCGTGATGACGCAATTGGCTCCAATCCGTGCATCCTTATCGATAATGGTGTTCTCAATGCGTGTGTTTTCCCCCACGCCAACACGGGGGATGCCATCGCGGTCACTCTCCGCTTTTGACGCCTCTGTCTCGTATTTGTTCGAACCCAAAAGAATCGAACGGTGCAGACGGCATCCCGATGCGATGAAACTGCGTACACCGATAAGGCTATGGCTGATGCGCGAACGATCTATGATGCAACCATCTGAAATGATGGCCTGTTCAATCGCTGCCCCGTTGATCTTGGAGGCCGGCAGGAATCGCGCACGTGTGTAAACCGGTGTCTCCATTTGAAAGAAATCAAACTGTGGCAGCATCGACGTCATGTCGAGATTGGCCTCGAAGAAGGCACGGATGGTGCCGATATCCTCCCAGTATCCACGGTAGACGAAGGAGTACACCCGGTGCGTCTCAATGGAGCGCGGGATGATGTGCTTCCCGAAATCGGTCATATCGTTATCGAGTAGTTCGATGAGAGATTTTCGATTGAAAAGGTAAATGCCCATCGATGCCAAATAGTGATCACCTCCCGATTCAAGCTCCTGCTCTGCAGCCTGATCGGGAGAAAGCTTAAGAGAATCCAGCAACTCCGGCTTGTTGGGCTTTTCGACAAACCGGCTTATCCGACCACGGTCGTCATTGTGCATGATGCCAAAGCTCGGGGCCAAGTCGCGCCCCACTGGGATTGTGGCCACGGTCAGTTCCGCCTCCCTCTCGATATGCACGGCGATGATCTCCCGAAAATCAATCCTGTATAGCTGATCGCCGCTCAGAATCATTATATATTCAAAGTCATTGTCCAGCAGATGGCTAAGGTTTTTCCGGACAGCGTCGGCAGTGCCCTCATACCATGAGTCACTCGTCGGCGTCTGTTCGGCCGCAAGAATATCGACAAATCCCCCTGAAAAACGGTCGAATTTATATGTATGAGTAATGTGCCGGTGCAGCGAGGCGGAGTTGAACTGGGTCAGCAGGTAAATCTGGTTCAGTCGGGAGTTGATGCAGTTCGAGATGGGGATGTCCACCAGGCGATACTTACCCGCCAGCGGCACAGCCGGCTTGGAGCGGTCGCGGGTCAGCGGAAAAAGGCGCGACCCCTGTCCCCCCCCCATGACCACCGACAACACCCGGGCCTTCCCCGCTCTTGTGACTACCTGCGACATCGCTGGACGAATCTCTTGACTCCGCCGGTTCTACGCCGGGTGAAGCCGGACCACAAGCAAGATGCGCCGCTTGGCCAGGCGACGGGGGGTTCCTGACTCACTGTCAGTTGACCGGCCGAAGGGGGTCCTGCTGGATGAAGTTGCGGTTATCGACCGTCGCACGGTGCAGGGCGTATTGAATGTTGCCCAGCTTGTCGATGGTGCTCATCGCCTGGCCATCCTCGGTCTGGATGTCAGCAGCCAGGGCCACGACCGTGTCGAGCATCATCTGGTTGGCCGACACCTCGCCAAAGTGCTGGATCAGGTGCTCGGCATCCTTGCGCAGCGCCGGGATGTCACGCTCGACGATGGCCTCCTTCTCATTGGTCAACAGGTTGTCGCGAAGGGAAATCAGGTTGCCGAACAGGTCACCGCCGGTCCGCGAGTCCTTTACCAGGCCGATCGCACCGGCGACACCGGTGTTCTCGCCGGGTATGTCGGTCGTCACCGAGAAACCACTGCCGAGTTCCTCGACATCCACCCCGCTACTGCCCCGGTAACTGACCTCGGTGATTTTACCTTTGGCATCTTTCTGCGCCTCGAACGGAGCTTCCTTCGCCTGGTCACCGCCAAAGAGAAAACCGCCTTCCTCCGCCTTGCGGTTGGCAATCGAGACTCCCTCCTCGAGCAGTTGATCCACTTTCCCGGCGGCGGTGTTCATCGCCTCCGGCGTGGCCTCGGCGGCCTTGTCCGCGATGTCGCCAGCCTTGCTTTGGACTTTTTGAAGATCATCAAGCGCCCGCTCGTTGGCCTCGACACGGACCTTCAAGTCCGCGGCTTTTGTGCCGTCCAACTCAAGGCTCTTCATGGCGATGCTGGCCGGGCTCTCGGGCCGGCTGACCTCGTCAACCGGCTCCGTGCCACGAACCCCGCCCACCGAATCCACCGCCGCCGCCCGGGCCGCCTTGGCGGCCGCCACTCGCGAGGTGGTGGAGGGTCGGTTGGTGCCAATCCGGTTGACTTTGCCTGCCATGCTGCTTGAAGGGTTGTATTTCCTAAAAAACGCCTAAACCGGAGGAAAAATGACTCCCCACTTGGCCAAGGGCAACACTTTTTTCACCCGCTTGACCAGGCGCTTGGCCAAGGTTATTCGGCGACGAGTTGCAGGATGTTCCCCGCTGGGTCGCGCTTGGTGGCCGGATTGGCCACCAGCGGCAGCAGGTACAGCTCGCCGTCGGCATCCTCACCAAAACTGGCAATCTGGTACACGATGCCTTTCTGCTGATGGATGGTGCCGTGCTCGGTCGCCTTGCCGTCCTTCTGGCGAACGGCAAAAATCAGGCCGGTGGTGAAGTCGCCGTATATGTATGCGCCTCGCAGCGCCGGGATGGCCCGGCCGCGATAGACGTAGCCGCCGGTGATGCTCACGCCGTAGCCATGGCCGGGGAATTTGCATTCCTTCTCGATCCCGGCGTGGTGAGCGTACTCGATCACCGGGTCGATCCAGTCGCCCTTGGCCGGACTGTCCTCCTTGAACTTGTGGAACGACTCGCGGATGTTCCAGCCGTAGTTGCCGCCCTTGATGATGAGGTTGACCTCCTCCCACTTGTTCTGCCCGACATCCGCCGCCCAGAGGTCGCCTGTCTCACGGTCAAAACTCATGCGCCAGATATTGCGCAGGCCGTACGCCCAAATCTCCCCGCGGGTGCTGTCCTTGCGGCCGGCAAACGGGTTGTCCGCCGGGATGCCGTACTGCAGGTCGCCGGAGCGAGTATCGACATCGATGCGGAAAATCTTGCCCAGCATCGTGCTCAGATTCTGTGCGTTGTCATGCGGATCATTGGCTTTGCCGCCGTCGCCCGAGGCAATGTAGAGCTTTTGGTCCGGACCGAACAAAATCACGCCGCCGTTGTGATTCCAGTACGGCTGAGCAAACTCAAGCAGAACGCGTTCCGACTTCATGTCCGCCCGGTTCGGATTCGACTTGGCCACGGTGAACTCGCTGACCACGCTGCGCTTGGGATCCTGCTGCGAGTAGTAAACGTATAATTTCCCGTTGGCCTTGAACCTGGGATGGAACGCCATTCCCAACAGCCCCTCCTCATTTTCGCGCCACGGTTTGCGCTCGCTGATGTCGAAAAACACCTCTCGCTCCGGCTTGGCCAAGTCTTTGTCCTTGGGCAAAATGATGATGGAGCCCCCCTGCTCGAGGCAGAACAACCGCCCGGAACCATCCGGAGCCGTCTCCAGCCAAAGCGGCCGGGTGGTCTTGAGACCCTTCCAAACCGGCTTCAAACCGACCTTGGGCAGTTCCGCCCGAACGGTGGCCAAGGCGATGACCAGCGACAATCCAACACAGAAAAAACGCGATTGCATGCGCGGAGTAAACTTGCTGAAGTCCTCCAAGTCAACCAACAGGCGAAAAAGGCAATGTCAGGATTCGTCTCCGCCAAACGTTCCTATTGACAGTGATGCTTTCGGAACAGGATATCTTGCAGCGGCTGATGAGCCAGCGCGATCGAGTGTCGGCGGCGGCCTGGCTGGTGGTTCGGGACGCGCACACCGCTGAGGACATTTTCCAGAACGTCGCCCTCAAGGCGATGACACGGGGGGCGCAGTTCGAGTCGGTCGGCGCGCTCATGTCCTGGGCGTTGATTACCGCCCGGCGCGAGGGCAACGACT